>ENA-OWOZ01000034-OWOZ01000034.1-bioreactor-metagenome-genome-assembly--contig:-NODE-34-length-189825-cov-160.176555_pt1 | contig 189825 bp, 186 predicted proteins | sample MGYA00238140_ERZ651804 | MGnify/ENA primary metagenome ERZ651804 (study PRJEB26910, sample SAMN07631232) | bioreactor metagenome | isolation source: Switchgrass digestor | place: USA: Dartmouth...
GTCGCTGGCAATCACGCCATCCGGGCGTGTGCCGTCTAGGAATCTGCATCCGGCAGATTTTACCTCACTCGAGCTGCACTGTTCACATTACAACATTCAACTGCTCCTGCGGAGGCAATTCAGCTCTGCACAGCATGCCCAGAAAAACTAAGATACAGTCTTATAAGTCTGCCTGAATGTTCAAATTGTCACAACTTTGCCGGAAGGAGATCCCTGAGCACGTCCAGCGAATCCGCCGCCTCCAGGGCTTTTAATATACTTTTTTTCGGTGCATGGTAAACGGTCAGATCCTCTTTTTCGCCAAGCTCGCTGTTGATAGGCCTTACGGTAGATTCTTTGAACGGATCGCTACCCCAGGGTTCTTCCTCATCCACACTATGGCATGAATCCAGGCGCACCCATTTTTTCAGCTCGTCGATATATACCGCGTTAAGACCATGGACAAAAAGCCTGCCTGTATCTTTATCGCGGATCAGCTGGTAACAGAAACCTGCAGGAATGCCCGCTGCCCTCATCAGCGCGGCAAGGAGATGGGATTTGCCATAACATATGCCATGTCCTTTATCGAAGACTTCCGATGCGGTTATTGTAACGCTTGCAGCATTGATGTCAAACGAATGGAAAATATGGTCCCGGGTAAACTCAAAAATGGCTCGTGCTTTTGAAATGTTGTCTTTCAGACCGTATGTAAGCTGTTGTACTGCGTTTGCTATCAAAGGATGATCATAATCTATAATATCGCTCGATTCAAGATAATCACTGATATCCGACCTATCAGGATACGGGTCAGGCATTTGGTTTCTCAACTCCTTACAAGAATAACTAGGGAATAATAACCCATTTATATATATAGTATGCTATCATGGATTTATATTTGATGCAAGTGCGCATGATTGTGCAATATCAGCCGGAACTACTGTGTAAACGCGCTGCTGCGACTTATGGTATAATTAGAAAGACTGCGAATGATAACCTGGAAATTATAAGGCTTCCGGGGGAGGGTTTACTATGGCAAGTAGAAAAATACTGAAGGAAATACTCGGATGGGTACTGGCAATAATTCTGCCTGTGATATTAGTGTTCGCTCTGAACATATTCGTGTTCACGATCTCCAGTGTCAGTCAGGATTCAATGAGAAACACCCTTATCCCGGGGGATGTGGTGTTCTACAGCCGCCTGTCAGTCGGGCTCGACAAGCTCCGGAGAGGAGATATCATTCTGTTTCTGACGAACGGAAAGGAAATGAACAGTTTTGCCGATAAGTTTAAGCAGAAAATCAGGGATGTCACCGACGTTATAACGGGCAGGGGACAGACAACCGAACGTTATGTCAAGCGTATTGTCGGCCTGCCGGGAGATGTGATTGACATAAGGGCAGACGGGTCGGTCTATGTAAACGGAGAAAAGGAAAACAAGGCTTATGTCAGGGGACTGACTCCTCCCAGGGGGATGGACTATCCCATTACAGTGCCGGAAAATTGTCTGTTCGTTATGGGTGACAACAGGGAAGCATCAAAGGACAGCAGGGATTTTGGATGCATAAGCATAAAATCGGTTGAGGGCAAGGCGGTCTTTATCGTCTGGCCTCTGTCGAAGATCGGTAAAATAAAATAACCAGGAGAGGGTCGTTATGGAAGAGAAAAACATGTTGTCCCAGAAATCTCCGGTGCCGTTGGACTCAGGTCTGCTTTATTCCGTGATAGCTCTTTACTATGTGTATGTGTCGAAATTCCTCGTGAAACTGGGACTCACTGTAGAGTTACGGCTTTTGCTGTCGCAGATCCTGTTCCTTCTTTTGCCTCCTGTGCTTCTTGCAGTCATACGGGGTTATAATATAAAGGAAACATTCCGTCTGAAAGCTCCCAGACCTCTTGAAGTGGTTATAATGCTTGTGATGAGCCCGGTCATGATCGTTGCCGGATTTTGTGCCGGGTTTACCGCTTTGCTGGTTATAAAGATAATATTCGGAAAGGTTTACCTGACAGGGGAAGTTTCCATTTTGATGAGTAACAATATTCTGATAGCCGTGCTTTTGGTGGGAGTCCTTCCTGCTTTTTGCGAGGAGATGTTTTTCAGGGGCATGTTCCAGAAAGGACTTGAAAAGCTGGGGGCAGCATGTTCCATCCTGCTGAGCGGAATAATGTTCGGGTTATTCCATTTTGACTTCCAGCGTCTTGCCGCCCAGACCATTATCGGCCTTTTGTCTGCCTATGTCGTTTACCGTACCGGTTCAATATTTAACGGAATGATCCTGCACTTCATGAACAATACCCTGCTGACCCTTCTGTCAAATTACATGACAGGGGGCCGGGCTGCGGATGACCGAACGGTGGTCATAACCGATCCTTTCGACACGCCGGCGTTTACGCAGTTTGCCGACTCTTATGGAATGACCCTGGATGAACTCCTTGGTATAATGGCAGTTGTTCTGACGGTGTTTTTATTCGTCAGCGCCGCTATTTTGGCAGGATTTGTTTATGCCATAAGAAACATGACAAAAGACAGGACTGAAAAACCCGTGAAGGTCAGGGGCAGCGCCAAAGGATTATTGGCAGGGATTCCCGGACTGATGCTGATAGGTATCACTTATACAGCCCTGGCACTTACCCTGCTCAATAATGATTTGGGAGTAAAAATCCTGAGGTTTATGGGAATTATGTGAAAAGAGAGAATATCCCAAAGCAGAGGTAAACACATATGCTGATCGCGGATAAATGGAAAGAATACAGGCTTCTTGACGCCGGTGACGGAGAAAAAGTGGAGAACTGGAACGGAATAATTTTAAGAAGGCCCGATCCCCAGGTTATTTGGCCGTGGACAAAGCCTAACGTTAAGGATAATGTCCATGCCCACTATCACAGAAGCAAAAGCGGCGGGGGCGAGTGGGAGTTTAAAAGGCAAATTCCTTCCAGTTGGACAATCAGCTACGGAAATCTTACTTTTAAAATAGAACCTACAGGTTTCAAGCATACGGGACTTTTCCCCGAACAGGCTGTCAACTGGGACTGGATGATGAAAAAAATAAGCGAAGCCAACAGGCCTGTATCTGTTCTGAACCTGTTCGCGTATACCGGCGGGGCAACCTGTGCATGTCTGTCCGCAGGCGCTTCGGTATGCCATGTCGACGCTTCGAAAGGCATGGTAGCCTGGGCCAAGGAAAATGTTGCCCTGTCGAACCTCAGTGATAAACCAGTCCGCTTTATAGTCGACGACTGCGTGAAATTCGTCCGGAGGGAAATAAGACGCGGACGGGTCTATGACGGCATTATCATGGATCCGCCTTCCTATGGCAGAGGCCCCGGCGGAGAGCTTTGGAAACTGGAAGATGAGCTTTTTTCGCTGGTTTGTCTCCTTAAGGATGTGATGAGCGAGTCTCCGCTGTTTTTCCTGCTTAACTCCTATACCACGGGCCTTTCTGCGCAGGTTTCGGCAAACATGCTGGAGCTTGTCGTCAGAAAGAGGTTCGGCGGTAAAGTTACCTGCGGCGAAGTCGGACTGCCTATAGCTGATTCATCCCTTGTACTGCCCTGCGGAACATTCGCCCGCTGGAGCATGTAATGATGGCGGAGCAGTTAATTTCAGACAAAGCAGGAGCAGTATTGACGTAGTATTTCAGTAAAGTACAAAGGTCTGCTTGCTATAGAAGTATAATAATTTTCGTGGTATAATTTCCTGGTAAAACACCTCATCCCTTACTGAAATCAGAGATTTGGGGCGGAAGGCAGGACAAATTGATACTGCGTATGAAATCGTTAAAATAAGATAAATAATTATATAAATCGGTTTTTTGGCTGAAACTCATTGACACAGGCCGTTATAAATGAAAGGAAGGATATTGGAAATCATATGGATAATGAGAACAAGAACCTGAGCGCTTTTGTCAACATCCTGGAAGAGAAGAAGGCTAAGGACATCAGGATAATAGATATCAGTGAACTGACCACCATAGCGCATTATTTCGTAATAGCCAGCGGTACTTCTGTTACACATATCAAATCACTCGCCGATCATCTTGTTGACAAATTATCTGAAAATGATATAAAACCTTTACGGGTGGAAGGTTATAATTCGGCGCGCTGGATACTTCTGGATTACGGTGACATTGTAGTCCATATCTTTCACGAAGAAGACCGGGATTACTACAGCCTTGAAAGACTGTGGCAGGACGGGAAGTTTGTTGAATCCGCCAAAACGTCCGGCAATATTGACGCATAAAGCATTTATTGGAGGTTATACAGATGGGTTACTCGAGGGAAATCGATAAGAAATGGCAAAAAAAGTGGGAAGAAAGCAAACTGTATAAGTTTGACCGGGATAAACTGGATAAAAAGCTATACTGCCTTGAAATGTTTTCTTACCCCTCCGGAGCCAATCTCCATATAGGACATTGGTATAATTTCGGGCTTACCGACTCATGGGCCCGTATGAAGAGGATGCAGGGCTACAATGTTTTCCACCCGCAGGGATTTGACGCGTTCGGCCTCCCTGCCGAAAACTATGCGATAAAAACGGGCATCCATCCCAAGGATTCGACCATGAGCAACATCGAGACCATGAGGAGACAGCTCAAGGAGATGGGAGCTACTTTCGACTGGGATTATGAGGTAGTTACCTGTGTTCCCGAATACTATAAATGGACCCAATGGATTTTCCTCCAGTTGTATAAGCATGGCCTGGCATACAGGAAGAAGGCTCCTGTAAACTGGTGCCCCAGCTGCCAGACCGTTCTTGCCAACGAGCAGGTCGTGGATGGCGCTTGCGAGCGCTGCAATACGGAAGTTACAAGGAAACACCTTACCCAGTGGTTCTTCAAAATAACGGCATATGCGCAGGAACTCCTGGATTGCCTGCCAGCCCTTGACTGGCCCGAGAAAACCAAGAAGATCCAGACCAACTGGATAGGACGGTCTGAGGGCGCTGAAATAGAGTTCAGGGTCGATGGCATGGATCTGTCTTTCCGTGTGTTCACCACCAGGGCCGATACGCTTTACGGGGTGACTTATGTTGTGCTTGCCCCCGAACATGAACTGGTGGATCTTATAACAACGCCTGAATGCAGGGAAAGTGTTGAGAAATACAGGGATATGGTTAATAAGGTTTCGGAAATAGACAGGCTTTCGACCACCCGTGAGAAGACCGGCGTGTTTACCGGAGCATACGCGGTACATCCCCTGACGGGCAAAAAGGTCCCCATATGGATAGCCGATTATGTCCTGGCCGGCTACGGAACGGGCTGCGTCATGGCGGTTCCGGCCCACGACGAGCGTGACTATGAGTTCGCGACAAAATACGGGCTGGACATCATACGTGTCATAAAGGGCAAGGAAGGCGTAGATGACACACTTCCATTCGTCGAAGACGGCATCATGACAGGAAGCGCCGAATTTGACGGCATGCCGTCCGATGAAGGCCGCATCGCGGTGGTCAAAAAGCTTGAGAAAGAAGGAAAGGGAGAACTCAAAGTTACTTACCGCATCCGTGACTGGCTCGTTTCGAGACAGCGTTACTGGGGAGCCCCGATTCCTGTTGTATACTGCGACAAGTGCGGTATAGTTCCTGTCCCGGAAGACCAGCTTCCCGTGGAGCTTCCATATAACGTGGTCTTTACGCCCGACGGCGAATCTCCGCTTGCAAAATGCGAGGAGTTCATGAACACGACCTGTCCTACCTGCGGAGGTCCTGCCAGGAGGGAATCGGATACCCTCGATACGTTTGTCTGCTCCAGCTGGTATTTCTTAAGATACCCGGACAACAGGAACGACAAGGAGCCATTCAACCGGGAATGGATAAACAAGATCCTTCCGGTCGACAAGTACGTGGGCGGAGCCGAGCATGCCGCCATGCACCTTCTCTATGCCCGGTTTGTTACCAAGGCCCTCAGGGATATGGGTTACCTTGATTTTGACGAACCATTCCTGTCACTGGTCCACCAGGGAACCATCCTCGGCGCCGACGGCCAGAAAATGTCCAAATCGAGAGGAAATACCGTGATGCCTGACGAATATATCGAGAAGTATGGTTCCGATGTATTCCGTATGTACCTGGCCTTTGGCTTTGCCTATGTGGAAGGCGGACCATGGAGCGATGACGGTATCAAGGCTATGGACCGCTTTGTGGCCCGAGTGGAAAGATTCGTGGATAAGCTCGTATCAGAAAGAGGCATGCCATCAGCGGACAAAATGGGCGCTGAAGAAAAGGAACTCAATTATATCAGGAACTATGCCATAAAGAATGTGACAGCCGATACCGAGCAGTTCCAGTTCAATACATCCATTGCCAGGATCATGGAACTTGTCAACGCGATGTATAAATATGATGCCCTTGAAAGCAAGAACAGGGCGCTCCTGGAAGATACGACAAAAGACATGCTTAAGCTCATAGCACCCTTTGCGCCCCATTTTGCCGAGGAAATGTGGGAAAGGATGGGCAATCCTTACTCCATTTTCAACGAGCCCTGGCCTGTCCATGACGAAAAGGCCCTCGTAAAGGATGAAGTTGAACTGGCTGTCCAGTTCAACGGGCAAGTCAAGTTCAGGATAAATGTGCCTTCGGATGCAGATAATAAGGCTATAGAGGAAATCGCGCTGAATGACGAACGCTCGAAACCATATCTTAAGGATAAAACTGTCGTCAAGGTCATCGTTGTTAAGAACAGGCTTGTTAATATAGTGGTGAAGTAGAGACGGCAGGTTTTACTTTGGCCTGAAACAGATGGAGGAGATCTTATTGGCTCTGGAAGCCGACGAAGCAAGACTTATGCCCCCCGCGGTCCTTGCGTTTTTAGGAGACGCGGTGTTTAACCTTTTCATCAGGGAGAGACTGGTCAGGAGTACAAAAGGCACGTCCCACAGGCTCCACATCCTTGCGACCGATTATGTCAAGGCGGCTTCCCAGTCAAGAATATCAAAGGCATTACTGGATAAACTGACAGAAGAGGAAGCATATATTTTCAGGCGTGGAAGGAACACCAAGTCTGCGACCATTCCCAAGAACGCCGACGTCCAGGATTACAAGTACGCTACCGGCCTGGAGGCGCTTTTGGGTTACCTTTACCTTACAGGCCGAAAAGAAAGACTTAATCAGTTGATGGAGCAGGCTGCGGAAATAATCGAGGAGCCAGCGAACGGAGCAAAAAATGAAAAAGAAGAATGACATGGGAAAGAAAAAGCAAAAACGGGACGGCTATGGCAACAGGGGCGTGAAAGGAAGGCCTGGCACCGGCCTTAGCAACAAAGGATTCAAAAAGAATTCCGTGAATAAGACTGCCCGATCGCCAGGAAACAGGACATTTGGAGTTGGCCAAAGGATCAATGATTACGATGACGATTTCATCCCTGACGGGGTCATGGAAGACAGCGCGGAGAGAGAAGACAGGGTTGAGGGAAAAAACCCGGTCTTTGAGGCCATAAGATCGGGTCAGCACATAAACAAGCTGTATGTCGAAAAAGACGGAGAGGATGCCTTTATCCTCAGGATAATCGCCATGGCGAGGGAAAAGGGTATCCCGGTCCAGTACCTTGAGCGGAGGAAACTTGATGCTCTCTCGAGGACCCGTGCCCACCAGGGAGTCATACTTGAGCTTGCCGCAAGAGAATACGCCGATATCGACGACTTGCTCAAAATTGCACAAGACAAGGGCGAACCTCCTTTTCTCGCAGTCCTTGACGGTATTACCGACCCGAACAACCTCGGTTCCATAATAAGAAGCGCCGAATGCGCCGGAGTGCATGGCATTGTTCTGCCCAAACGGAGGTCAGCCGCGTTGAACGCCACGGTCGCAAAGGTCGCAGCAGGCGCCCTTGAATATGTGCCCGTTGCAAGAGTATCTAATCTTGTCCAGACCCTCAGGTCACTGAAAGATGCAGGATTATGGATAATAGGCGCCGACATGGAAGGCGAGATAATTTACCATGACGCCGATTTGACCGGCCCATGCGCCCTTGTGATAGGCAGCGAGGGAGAAGGCCTGTCAAGGCTGGTAAAAGATGAGTGCGACCTCCTGGTCAGGATTCCCATGAAAGGCAGCATATCGTCGCTTAACGCAGGAGTGGCGGCAGCACTCGTTATGTTCGAGATATCCCGCCAGAGGGACAGGAAAAGCGAATCTACAAAATGATGAAATAAAGGATCACGACAGCTCCCAGCACGATACGGTACCAGCCGAACACTTTGAAATCATGCTTCCTGATATATGACATCAGGAATTTTATTACTGCCATTGAGACTGCAAAAGCTGTTATCATGCCTATTATAAGTACCATAAGCTCTGTTTCGTTGAATGAAAAACCAAACTTCAGCATCTTGTACGCGCTTAGTCCTGCCATCGCAGGAATAGCGAGATAAAACGTAAACTCGGCAGCAGCGACCCTTGAGACGCCTATTATCAGGGCGCCAAGGATGGTCGCCCCCGATCTTGAGGTTCCGGGTATGATGGATAAAACCTGGAAAAGTCCTATCATCAGCGCTGTCTTATAAGTAATGTCGCCTGCTGAAAGAATTTTAGGCGCTGAATTCTTATTACATTCTTCGATTATGATGAACGCAATTCCGTAAACAATCAGGGCGGCGGAGATAACGAACGGGGTATGCAGATGCTCCTCTATGAAATCATCGAAAAGAAGAGCCACAATTGCTCCCGGGATACAGGCAACTGCAACCTTGAGCCAGAGGGAAATGATCTCTTTATTTATTACCGGCTGTTTTTTGTCCCTGAACCGGAAGGGCCATATCCTGTTCCAGAACAGGACTACAACGGCCATGATCGCGCCGAGCTGTATCACTATAAAAAACATTTCCTTAAAGGTGTCGCTCATACGGAGGACGATAAACTCGTCAACAAGGAGCATATGTCCCGTGCTGCTTATGGGCAGCCATTCCGTTATTCCTTCGATAATGCCGAGCAATATAACTTTGAGAATCTCAATAATATCCGGCTTCATTTGATTATCCCCTCTTTACGCAGGAAAAAGGCCTGCTAACTAGCTTACTATTCTATCACATATTTTATTCCAGACATAGCATTACCAAAAAAATTGAACTGAACATTGTCCATTTTGTGGTACAAGGCATATGATGTATTGGACAAGAAATCCTGATCAGCGATGGATATATCTGAATTGCCTTCAGCCCCAATGGACGTCAGCGCCATTGTCACTCCTCCTTGATGCGCATTAAGTATGCCCCGATACTTAATGCGCTTTTTATTCCATGCCACTTGAAATTTTGCTTATACTGTGTTAAATTTCAATTACAGCAATGGCGCTGTTCGGGCAGCATTGACGGATGCAGTCTGAACAGCTTTTTTTCATTTAATCATGGAGGACTGTTATGACGACTGACAGAGAAAAGATTAAAAAAGTAGCTGACCTTGCAAATATCCACATCGGTGACGACGAGCTTGAAAACTTCGCCGGGGATATGAATGCCATTATAGGCTACATGGAGCAGATAAAAAATATCGATACAGGCGACATGAAGCCCATGGAACACGTCCTGCCTGTTTATAACGCATTCAGGGAAGATGTTCCGGGAGAGAGTTTTGACAGGGACGAGCTCCTTAAAAACGCGCCTGAGGCACAGGATGGGTGCTTCAAGGTTCCGGTGGTGGTAGAGACATGAGCATATGCAAAAAAACGGTCAGGGAATTGGCTTCCCTTTTAAGGAGCAGGAAGATCGGGGCCAGGGAACTTGCCCTTGAGTACCTGAAGGAAGTCGACAGAAAAAATCCTTCCATAAACGCATATGTCACAGTCTGCCATGAAGGGGCGCTGAAAGCCGCGGAAAAGGCCCAGGAACTCCTAAATTCGAAAGAGGATGCTTCCATGCTGTGCGGTATTCCTATGGCGCTGAAAGACAATATATGCACTAAGGGTATAAAAACCACATGCGCTTCGAGGATACTTGAAAACTACATTCCTCCGTATTCAGCCACTGTTTTTGAGAAGCTGGAAAACGCAGGCGCTGTTCTTTTAGGCAAGCTGAACATGGACGAATTTGCCATGGGCGGATCATCCGAGCATACCATTTTCGGACCGGTACGGAATCCATGGAACACAGAACATGTCGCGGGGGGCTCAAGCGGAGGTTCGGCTGCAAGTGTCGCTGCCCATATGGCAGCATATTCTCTCGGGTCGGATACTGGCGGTTCTGTGCGCCAGCCGGCTTCCTTCTGCGGGATAGTAGGAATGAAACCAACCTATGGCAGGGTTTCACGCTATGGCCTGATAGCCTTTGCCTCGTCGCTGGACCAGATAGGACCGCTGACAAAGGACGTGACCGACTGCGCAATAGTTATGAACGCCATATCCGGTTATGACAGGAAAGACTCTACTTCGGTTGACGTCCCGTGCGACGATTATCTTAAGGATATAGACTCGGGAGTTGAAAACCTTAGGATAGGGCTTCCGTCCGAATTTTTCAGTTCAGATATGGACGGAGATGTCAGGGAAAAGGTTATGTCGGCAATAAAAAAGCTTGAGGCCAGGGGAGCGGTGATCAGGGAAGTTTCGCTGCCGTCCCTGCGGCACTCGGTGGCCGCGTATTACCTGATTTCTTCATCGGAAGCAAGTTCCAACCTCGCCAGGTATGACGGGATAAGATATGGATACAGGAGCGGGAAAGCCGGCAATATATCACAGCTGTTTAAGATTTCCAGGGGCGAGGGTTTCGGACGTGAAGTAAAAAGAAGGATATTGACCGGCACCTATGCGCTCAGTTCAGGATATCATGACGAATTATATATCAAGGCGCTTAAGGTAAGAAAACTTATTGCCGGTGATTTCAGCAGGGTTTTTGAAGACATTGATATAGTTGCGGCGCCGGTTTATCCTGTTACGGCTTTCAGAATAGGCGAAAGGATAGAAGATCCGCTGAAGATGTACCTCGGGGACATTTTCACCGTCAGCGCAAACCTGGCAGGCATACCTGCTCTGTCGGTACCCTGCGGGCTGGACAGGAACGGGCTACCCGTAGGTATACAGTTTATGGGGAAGCCATTTTCAGAGAAACTCCTGCTCAGGGCAGGCTATGCTGTAGAGCAGGAAACAGGAAGGCTGGAAAAGCCCGAGTAATATTTATACAGCGGCTGTAGCCTGCAGCGATTTATGAATCCATCCGGGATTCAAGTCGCGACCGCTCCGCTGTTCGTGCTTCGCTTAAATCGCATGCAGGCACGCCGCTTAATAGAAGTAAACAGACAGAAGAACCGTTCCCATGCTTCCAAAGGAGGTTTTACGATGGAGTATGAAGTGACTATAGGTCTTGAGATACACTCTGAGCTGAAAACCGATACCAAGTTGTTCTGTGGCTGCAGGAATGATTTCGGCGGCGAGCCAAACACCCGCTGCTGCCCGGTCTGCCTTGGGCTTCCGGGAACTCTTCCGGTACTGAACAAAAAAGCGCTGGAACTGGCGATCAGGGCAGGTCTTGCAATGAACTGCAAGATATCGGAGTTCAGCAAGTTCGACAGGAAAAACTACTTCTATCCTGACATGCCCAAGGCATACCAGGTGACACAGTATAACCTGCCGATTTGCTATGACGGGTATGTGGATATCGAAACGGACAACGGGATAAAAAGGATAGGCATAGAAAGAATTCACCTTGAGGAAGACGCAGGAAAGCTTGTGCATGACGCCTATGCCGACGGTTCCCTTATAGACTATAACCGATGCGGTGTCCCGCTTATTGAGATTGTCACCAGGCCCGAGATTAACTCGGCTGAAGAAGCAAAAGCGCTGTTTGAGACGATCAAGTCGATCCTGGAATATACTGACGTTTCTGACTGCAAGATGCAGGAAGGTTCATTGAGGGCCGATGTAAACATTTCAGTACGGCCCAGGGGACAGGAAAAGCTTGGAGTAAGAACTGAAATAAAGAACCTCAACTCGATAAGAGCAGTATACCGCGCAGCGCAGGGTGAAGCCCGGAGACAAATTGAAGTTTTAAGCGAAGGCGGGATCGTCTGCCAGGAAACCAGGAGATGGGACGATAAAAAAGGCGAAAGCATGGCGATGAGAAACAAGGAAGAATCGATGGATTACCGGTATTTCCCGGAGCCTGATCTTCTTCCCGTAATCGTTGACCGGGACTGGATCGATTCCATAAGGAAAAGTCTGCCTGAACTTCCCCGCGCCCGCAGGGACAGGTATGTCAATGAACTTGGTATACCTGAATATGATGCGGCCCTTATTACAATGAACAGGAAGCTGGCTGACCTGTTTGACAGGGCGGCAGCGGTCTGCGGGAAACCAAAACTGGCGAGCAACTTCATTATGACCGATATAATGCGGCGTATCAATGACCAGGGGGAAGGTATTCTGGCTTCATCTCTCAACGGGGATAATCTCGGCGAAGTTCTTCTTTTCCTCGACCAGGGGAAAATAACCCATGCATCGGCGGCAAAGGTTATCGATGTTATTATTGAAACCGGTGAAAAGCCCGATAATATCATCGAGCGGCTGGAGTTATGGGTGCAGAGAGATGAAAACCTTGTGAACGAGATTGTGAAATCTGTTCTGGAAGCCAACCGGCAGGCTCTTGAAGACTACCTGGCAGGCAAGGAGAAAGCCTTCGGATTCCTGATGGGACAAGTAATGTCAAGACTGAAAGGGAAAGGCGATCCGGCCCAGGTAAGGGAAACTCTGTTAAGAGAAATCAACAAAGGATAAATGTCAAAATTGAACAATTGGATATCACGGCATCGGAACATGTAAATGCATTGTTACGAAAAAGCTCTTCAAAATTGACGCTGTTTATCTTATTTGCTATAAATTAATTAAACGCTCTTTCGCATTAGGGGGGTACAGATGGAAAGCAAGACAGAGAGCTTCAGCGCCGATATTTTCGGATGCGATGTTTTTAACGAATCAGCCATGCAGGAGCGTCTGCCAAGGCCGATATACAAGAAACTGAAAGAGACCGTCAATCTCGGGCTGCCGCTGGATCCGGAAGTCGCGGAGGTAGTTGCCTGCGCCATGAAGGAATGGGCCGTTGAAAAAGGCGCTACCCATTATACACACTGGTTTCAGCCCATGACAGGCGTAACGGCCGGCAAGCACGATTCATTCCTTACTCCGACAAAAGATGGAAGAGCCATAATGGAATTTTCAAGCAAGGAGCTTATAAAAGGGGAGCCTGATGCTTCATCATTCCCTTCGGGCGGTTTGAGGGTGACTTTTGAAGCGAGAGGCTACACGGCATGGGACTGTACGTCTCCCGCTTTTGTAAGGGACAGGACATTGTATATCCCCACCGCGTTCTGCTCCTACACAGGCGAAGCTCTTGACCTTAAAACCCCTTTGCTGAGATCCATGGAAGTGATTTCAAAGGCGGCTCTCAGGATACTGAGGCTGTTTGGCGATACAACGACCAAAAAAGTCGTTACCACGATGGGCGCGGAACAGGAATACTTTTTGGTCGACAAAGAGTACTTTCTCAAAAGGAAAGACCTGATATACACAGGCAGGACCCTTTTTGGGGCACGGCCTCCCAAGGGACAGGAACTGTCAGACCATTATTTCGGTCACCTGAAAGACAGGGTGTCAGCTTTCATGCATGAACTGGACATGGAATTGTGGAAGCTTGGAGTGACGGCAAAAACTAAGCACAACGAAGCAGCTCCGGCACAGCATGAGCTTGCGCCAGTCTATTCGACGGCCAATATAGCTACCGACCATAACCAGCTTACGATGGAAGTAATGAAGAGCGTCGCCGACAGGCACGGGCTGGCATGCCTGCTCCATGAGAAACCATTTGCCGGCGTCAACGGATCAGGCAAGCACAACAACTGGTCCCTGTGCACCGATGAAGGCAGGAACCTTCTTGATTCGGGGACCACGCCTCTTGACAACGCCCAGTTCCTGGTATTTGTCTGCGCCGTAATAAAGGCTGTTGATGAATATGCGGACTTGCTTCGCTTCTCGGTGGCTTCCGCCGGTAACGACCATCGCTTTGGCGCAAACGAAGCTCCGCCGACCATAGTTTCCATTTATCTCGGAGATGAACTTACGAATGTTTTTGAACAGATAGAAACCGGTGTAGTAAAAGAAAACGGCGCCAGCAGGACCCTCGATATAGGCGTTCTGACCCTGCCCATCCTGCCGAAGGATACAACAGACAGGAACAGGACATCGCCATTTGCGTTTACCGGGAACAAGTTTGAGTTCAGGATGGTGGGTTCATCCCAGTCGATAGCGACTCCCAATTTCGTAATCAACACCATTGTGGCCGATGCCCTCAACCAGATAGCCGACAGGCTTGAAAAGGCTGAAGATTTCAATACAGAAGTCTTCAATGTAATAAGGGATATTATAAAGAAACATAAGCGCATTATTTTCAACGGCAACAACTATTCCGAGGAATGGGTCGCCGAAGCGGAACGGAGAGGTCTGCCAAACCTTAAGACGACCGTAGATGCCATACCCGCGCTGATTGCCGAGAAAAACATAGAGCTGTTCGAAAGGACAGGCGTCCTTTCCCGTGCCGAGATATTCTCAAGGTATGAGATCCAGCTTGAGAATTATATAAAGACAATACGGATAGAGGCTCTGACAATGGCCGAAATGGTCAGCAGGCAGATACTTCCTGCCGCCCTTACATATATGAAGCGTGTCGCTGATACGGTTTCGGCGCTGAATTCTGCGGGAGCCGATTCCAGGTCCACAAAGAAAATACTTGACAAGCTTGTGGTCCTTACTTCAAGCCTCAGGATCGATGCCGACGCGCTGAGCGAGACCATTGAAAACCTGGACAGGATGGAAGGGGAAACCCTCGTAAAAGCCAGGGCTTACAAGGAGATGGTCATCCCGATCATGGAAGATCTGCGCAAGGACGCGGATAAGCTTGAAAGCATTATGGACGCAAGCTTATGGCCGTTCCCTACCTATGGAGATTTACTTTTTGGGCTGATTTAGCCTGGCTATAACGATCACTGATAAGCAATGCGGCCCGCGACGATCCGTAAACCCGGACCATTGCAGGCCGCAACTGCTATTATAAATGTTACTAAGATATTCAATGTTTCTTTTTATTTTCCGAATATAGCATAGAATACACCCGCAGCGACTGCCGAGCCGATAACGCCGGCAACATTCGGACCCATGGCGTGCATCAGAAGATAGTTGCCCGGATTGGCCTTCTGGCCTTCTATCTGGGATACCCTTGCAGCCATCGGTACTGCGGATACTCCGGCAGAGCCTATCAGGGGATTGATCTTTCCGCCTGATAGCCAGTACATGAGCTTTCCAAGGAGCACACCGCCAACTGTGCTGAATGCGAAAGCTACCAGGCCCAGACCTATGACCAGCAAAGTCCTGGGCTGGAGGAACTTTTCGCCTACAGCCTTGGATCCAACGGTAACTCCGAGGAAGATGGTGACTATATTGATAAGCTCATTTTGAGCAGTCTTTGACAGTCTTTCAGTCACACCGGATTCCCTCAGTAGATTGCCCAGCATAAGCATGCCTATAAGGGGAGCCACAGACGGCAGCAGGAGTATGCATATTACTGTGACTATCACAGGGAAAGCAATTTTCTCAAGCTTGGAAACCTCCCTGAGCTGTTCCATCTTGGTTTCCCTTTCTTTTTTGGTCGTCAGAAGCCTCATGATAGGCGGCTGGATCATGGGGATAAGAGCCATGTACGAATAAGCTGCTATGGCGATGGCAGGAAGAAGATCCTTGGCCAGTTTTGTGGTAAGCCAGATGGCAGTGGGGCCGTCGGCTCCGCCGATAATGCCTATGGAAGCGGCTTCTTCAGGCAGGAAGTTAAGCGCTCTTGCTCCCAGGAATGCAATGTATATACCCAACTGGGCAGCCGCTCCCAGGAAGAGGCTCGAGGGACGCGCTATCAGCGGACCGAAGTCGGTCATGGCACCAATGCCTAAGAAAATCAGGGACGGATAGATGCCCAGTTCTATGCCCTGGTACAGGTAATACAGCAATCCGCCAGGCTGATCGCCAAGAGGTTTGGCCAGAAGATCGGTCATAGGCAGGTTCGCCAGCAGCATGCCAAAGGCTATGGGCAGCAGGAGCAGAGGCTCGAATTTTTTGGCAATTGCAAGATAAATCAGGACAAAAGAGACTAATATCATTACCCCTTCCTGCCATGAGATCGTGTTGAATCCTGACAATTCCCATATTTTTTTAACTACTTCACCAAAAGAGTATGACATGAATCGTTTTACCCCCCCTACTTAATTGCCATCAGGACATCGCCCGTAGAAACCGATGCTCCTGTTGAAACAAGTATTTCAGTTACCACACCGTCACGGGGAGCACTGATCTCATTCTCCATTTTCATGGCTTCCAGTATTGCCAGTGTATCACCCTTTTTGACCGGTGTTCCGGGGGTAACTTTTATACTGAGAATAGTTCCCGGCATAGGCGCTTTGACAGGTTCACCGGTTATATTGCCCGGAGAAGCTGCTGCCGGAGCGGGTGCTGCCGGAGCAGGTGCCGCTGCGGGGGCAGGCGCAGGGGCTGCTGCAGCCTGGACGGCTGCCGGAGCTGCCTGGGTGGTTTTAAGGATCGTAGCCTGTCCTCTCTCAACTTCGACTTCATAATTTTTATCATTTATGGTCACAATATATTTCATATTAACCCTCCTGTCATGACCGACCATGTCAGTCCAATGCTTTTATGCTTTTAAACTGAAGTTCCGAAAGCGGAATCCCTGACTCATGGCTTACTATTGCCATTATCATGGCAGCTGTTTTTTCCTCGACATCTATGAGTTTCAGTTCCCCATCTGAAACCGGCCGGATATTCTCAACCGACTCAGTAACAGGTTCCTGTGCGTTCACGGATTCCTTTTTCCTGCCCAACAGGACAATAAGCCTTGACGCAGCAGCAATACATCCGCTTAAAGCAATCAAAACTACAAACACAATACCTAAACCGAATACTGATATTATCAAACTATCCAATACTGACATATCCATTACCGCCTTCTATATTTGCTTGATTGAATACCTGACAGTGGCTGCCTTCTTTTCTTCTCTTTCCTTAAAGAATTTCTCGGCTATCTGGGGGAAAGCTATATAGGAAAGTACATCTTCGTCAGAATGAGCCAAATTGCCCAGCTTTTCCTTTGTCTTTTCAAACTCCGGTTCCAGTGTATCGGCAAACCTTGTCTTAATGGGTTCTTCGTCTCCCAGGACTTTCTTTATAAGATCCTGATTGATTTCTCCCGGAGCCTTGCCATACTCGCCCCTGATATAAGCCCTGACTTCTTTGGAAACATTCTTGTACCTTTCGCCAAGAAGAACATTGGTGGCAGCCTGTACGCCAACCATCTGGCTCATTGGCGTTACCAGCGGAGGATAGCCCAAATCTGCCCTTACCTTTGGAGTTTCCTGCAGGACCTCGTCCAGCTTATCAAGGGCATTCTGCTGTTTAAGCTGTGATATCAGGTTTGACAGCATCCCGCCAGGGATCTGGTACACAAGGGCGTCTGTTTCTGTGCCCATTACATAAGGATCAAGCACATTGGATTTAAGGAATTTATCCTTAATTGGCCTGAAGAAATCGTTGATTTCTTTCAGTACATTTTCATTCAGTCCGGTTTCATAGCCCATCTGTTTAAGGGCATAGTTCATGGTTTCGGTCGCAGGCTGGGACGTACCGCCGGAGAATACCGATATGGCTGTGTCAATTCCGCTGCATCCTGCCTCTACAGCTTTAAGGTATGTCATGGGACCGAGTCCTGTTGTCGAGTGGGTGTGAAGGATAAGAGGAACCTTCACGGTTTCTTTAAGAGCCTTGAACAGATCGTAAGCTTCCTGGGGTCCCATTATACCGGCCATATCCTTGACGCATATGGAGTTGACGCCCATTTCTTCAAGGATCTTGCCCATCTTTACGTAGCTTTCAAGATTATGAATGGGGCTTATGGTATAGCAGATAGCTCCCTGGGCATGCCCGCCCCATTTCAGCGTTTCTTTTACTGCCACTTCAATGTTTCTGAAATCGTTAAGAGCATCAAAAATCCTTATGATATCCATACCATTTTTGATGGACAGCTCGACGAACTTCTTAACGACGTCATCGGGATAATGCTTGTATCCCAACAGGTTCTGACCTCTAAGAAGCATCTGGAGTTTAGTTTTCTTCACCTTTGATTTTATTTTTCTCAGCCTTTCCCATGGATCCTCGGACAAATACCTTAGGCATGAATCAAAAGTTGCTCCTCCCCAGCATTCTATTGAAGCATAACCAGCCTCGTCGATTTTTTCAAGTATAGGCTCAAAGTCCTCAAAAGGGAGCCTGGTAGCGATAAGAGACTGGTTTGCATCTCTTAATACGGTTTCAGTAATGTTTACTTTCACTGATGTCTCTCCTTTCATATCCAGGATATGGAATGTATTTATATTCAGACAATTGATAAAAAAATATCAATTGATAAAAAAATATCAAGCATAATAATATAATAAAATCTACTATTTTACAAGCCGGAAATGTTGCCGCTAAAAAAATCAAATGCCATGTCATGCAATAATGTATACTTAATACATTATGAAAACGCCAGAACCTTTGAATGTAGCTTTTTTAACAATGTTTTTGCTTTAAAAAAACCTGCTGCTGTGTTATTATATTTAAGGGTCAAAAAAACGATGAGTTTTTTTTATTGCTTGAAATAACGATTTACTATTTCTTACTGGAGTTGGTGAAATGAAAATACATAATTTCAAAGGCGGTGTTCATCCTCCTCATTCAAAAAACACCATGAACTGCCCGTCGGTCAGTATTGGTGTTCGCGAAAAAATCATCATTCCCATGGTTCAGCACATTGGAGCACCATGCCAGGCCCTGGTTAAAAAAGGCGACTACGTTAAAGTCGGACAGGTTATAGGCAATACAGATGCTTTTGTTTCCGCTCCGATCCATTCAAGCGTGTCTGGCACTGTAACTGCCGTGGAAGAGAGGATCATCTCCGGAAGCAGGCCTGTGGTATGCGTTGAGATCAAGCCAGACGGTCTTCAGGCGGTTTCCGAAGATATTGCGCCGCCTGTCGTGGACAGCAGGGAGTCTTTTATCAGGGCAGTCAGGGATTCAGGACTTACAGGCCTCGGGGGAGCGGGTTTTCCTGCCCACGTAAAGCTCAATCCTCCCAAAGGTGTGAAAATAGATACTTTGATAATCAATGCCGCCGAGTGTGAGCCCTATATTACCTCGGACTACCGTGAGTGCCTGGAGAATACGGCCGATATTTTCGAGGGCATAAACCATGTGCTCAAATGGACAGGCATACCCCGGGCCATTATCGGTATAGAGGACAACAAGCCCGAAGCGATAAAGAAGCTGAGCGAAGCCGCAAATGGTTTCAGCAATATCACCGTCGCCAGACTTAAGTCCCGTTATCCCCAGGGCGCAGAGAAAATGCTTATAAAGGCGTTAACGGGCCGGGAAGTTCCTCCCGGCAAACTGCCCCATGATGTATCCTGCCTGGTGATGAATGTCGCCAGTGTAGCTTTCATAGCCGGATATTTGAGAACAGGGATGCCCTTGATCCAGAAGCGCGTTACCGTTGACGGGTCGGCCGTGAGAAACCCGGGAAATGTATTGGTCCTTATTGGCACACCAATAAAGGACGTTATCGGTTCATGCGGAGGTTATTCTTCCGAACCGGGAAAGCTGATCATGGGCGGGCCGATGATGGGTGTTTCGTTGTATTCGGATGATTTGCCCGTCATGAAGTATACCAATGCCATATTGGCTTTTGACTCCAGGGATGGGAGCATTCCTGACGAGTATCCTTGCATCAGGTGCGGAAGGTGTGTCAGGGCTTGCCCCATGAACCTCCTGCCCTTTGAGATCGACAGACTTGTCAGGGCACGTATGTATGACGGCCTGGAAAGCGTCAATATAACAGACTGCATAGAGTGCGGCTGCTGCGTATATACATGCCCGTCGAAACGGCTTATCGTTCAGTCGATCCGCCTGGGCAAAGACATTGTAAGAAGGAAAGCCAAGAAATGACCTTATCGATACATGGACAAGGGGGAATATGTTTTGGATAATCTTATCAACGTTAGCTCATCCCCGCATATAAGAAGCGGGGTCACGACCCGAAGGCTGATGCTGGATGTAATAATTGCGCTTATTCCGGCTTCCGCCGCAGGCATATATTTCTTCGGACTGAGGGCTGCTCTCCTGATAGCTGTTACGGTTGCATCCTGCGTGCTGTTCGAGTACCTGACACGCAAAGCGCTGAAAAGGAGCAATACAATTGGCGACCTGAGCGCCGTTGTAACAGGACTGCTCCTGGCATTGAACCTGCCGCCGGAACTTCCTTTGTGGATGGCTATAATAGGCTCGTTTTTCGCCATAGTCATTGTTAAGCAGCTTTTTGGCGGGATCGGACAGAATTTCCTTAATCCGGCGCTGGCTGCCCGTGCATTTCTGGTAATCTCATACGGCACAAGGATGACAACATGGACACAGCCATCGACCTATGCCGCTGCAGACGCGGTATCATTTGCAACCCCTCTGGGCGCGCTGAAAGAAGGAGGACAGCTTCCGGATCTTATCGACATGTTCATCGGCAACATTGGAGGTTCGACGGGAGAAACGTCTGCCCTTGCGCTGATAATAGGCGGCATTTATCTCCTTGCCCGCGGAGTCATAACATGGCATATCCCGGTGGTATACATAGGAACCGCCGGACTGTTCGCCTGGATACTGGGGCGCGATGGCTTGCTTACGGGCAACCCCCTGTTCCATGTACTTGCCGGAGGACTGATGATAGGAGCCATTTTTATGGCGACCGATTACACCACCAGCCCCATGACTGTAAAAGGAATGGTGATCTATGCAGCGGGATGCGGTATCCTTACCATACTGTTCAGGATGTACACCAACATGCCTGAAGGCGTCTCATATGCCATTCTCCTCATGAATGTGGCTGTTCCGATAATTGACCGCTTTACAAAGCCCGGAAGATTCGGAGGTGCGGCGAATGTCTAAAGGAATTTTCAGGGAGATAATCAAACCTGCGTTGATCTTATGCATAATATGCGTTTTCTTTTCGGGCGCGCTCGCTTTCGTGAATGGCGTAACAAAGCCCATTATCGATGAAAACGAACGTATTGCCCACCAGGAAAGTCTTAAAAATGTTTTTGCCGATGCCCGGGAATTCTCAGAGGGTGTTGGCCCGGAAGAATTAAAGACGAAAGGCTACAATGTCAGCGAAAGGATCGCGAAGATATATGAAGCCCTGAAGGACGGCCAGCCTGTCGGCCATGTAGTTGAAGTCTCCACGCGCGGCTATGGCGGAGAGATTAAAATGCTTGTCGGTATAGACAATTCCATGAATATTACCGGAGTCGTACTGACAAGTCACAGCGAAACCCCGGGACTGGGCGCGAAAGGAGCGGAACCGGGATTCAGGGACCAGTTCCTTGGACCTGTTCCTGAAAAGGAGTTTTCTGTTGTAAAAGTTGCTCCCCGTTCCGATAACGAGATCCAGGCCATAAGCGGCGCTACTGTCACATCAAGGGCAATAACCAACGGCGTGGCTGATGCGGTTGCACTGGTACGTTCTATGTCAGGAGGTAATTGAAATGGAGAAAAAGAAGAAGTCGCTCGGATCGATTTTCCTGGACGGAATAATAAACCAGAACCCGGCTTTCAGACTGCTTCTGGGCAACTGTCCGTCCCTTGCCATCACAACCCTGGCCAAAAACGGTGTAGGAATGGGACTTGCAGCTACATTTGTACTGGTGGGTTCCAACCTGTTTATATCGCTGCTTCGGAAGATAATTCCCGAAAAGGTGCGGATTCCATGTTTCATCGTGGTCATCGCATCGTTTACGACCATTGTTGAGATGATAATGGCGGCTTTCCTGCCTGAACTGGACAAAGAACTTGGAATATATATTCCCCTTATCGTCGTTAACTGCATCATCTTTGCCCGGGCCGAGATGTTTGCCCAAAAGAACCCGCCGGTTGAATCATTCATGGACGGTATAGGCATGGGTACGGGCTTCATGATAGCGATAACCATCATTGGTTCTGTCCGTGAACTTCTTGGTTCCGGAACATGGATGGGGATTCCTGTGACGGTTAACCTGTTTGAACCCGCTACCTTCTTTATCCTGCCTCCGGGAGGATTCCTGGTGATGGGGCTGTTGATTGCGCTGTTCAATAAGGTTTTCAAAGTTAAAGATCCCAGGACGATCGAGGATAAAGAGGTCGGATGTTGTGCTGTAGGATGTCAGGGCTGCGCCAATGCGGCAAATGGGGGTGAAACAGTATGAAAGAGCTTTTTGCAATCCTTATAGGAGCTATATTGGTAGAGAATTTCGTGCTCACGAAGTTCCTGGGCATTTGCCCGTTCCTGGGTGTTTCCCAGAAAACCTCCACCGCACTGGGCATGAGCGGCGCCGTGACATTCGTCCTTGTGATCTCCCAGGCTGTAACGTGGCTTACCAACGAATACCTGCTAAAACCTTATGGGCTGGAATATCTTCAAACCATCGCGTTTATCCTGGTCATAGCAACGCTGGTACAGTTTGTGGAGACGGTTCTGAAAAAGACCATGCCTGCCCTTTACAAGGCCCTGGGTGTTTACCTGCCGCTCATTACTACCAACTGCGCGGTTCTGGGTTCAGCGCTGATATTCGTTGAACGCGATTACACATTCATACAGTCCGTAGTGTTCGGCTTCGCAGCAGGACTGGGCTTTACCCTTGCCCTGATACTGTTCTCCGGGATCAGGGAACGCCTGGAGACTGCGGATATCCCCGAGGCATTCAAGGGGATGCCAATAACGCTTATAGCCGCATCACTGGTGTCTATAACATTTATGGGTTTTGCAGGCTTGATCATTTCTTAGAAAGGATGTGGCGGGATTGAGCATGATTTTGATTCCAATTGCGGTTATTTCCGGCCTGGGGCTTGTTTTTGGCCTTGGCCTTTCATATGCGTCAAAGGTTTTCGAGGTAAAGGTCGACGAGAGGATAGCGAAGGTAAGGGAAATGCTTCCCGGTGCCAACTGCGGCGCCTGTGGGTTTTCCGGCTGCGACGGTTTGGCGGAGGCCATAGTGAATGATGGAGTCCATCCCAGCCGCTGCCCGGTGGGGGGTATTCCGGTGGTAAACGCCATCGCCGATTTTCTGGGTATCGATGAAGGCTCCATCGATGTAATGGTTGCCAGGGTCAAGTGCCAGGGCAACGATGACAATGCCGTCAAAAAGTATAGCTATATGGGGATAGAGGACTGTCATGCGGCGCATGCGCTTGCGGGAGGCATGGACGCATGCAGTTATGGCTGCGTTGGCCTTGGAAGCTGTAAAAAAGTATGCCAGTTTGATGCCATAGTCGTTGAAAAAGGACTGGCCAGGATAATTCCTGAAAAGTGTACAGGCTGCGGCAATTGCGTGAAAGAATGCCCGAAAGGGATAATAAAGCTTGTCCCGGTGCTGTCGGGTTTCACGGTTAAATGCTCCAACCATGACAAGGGCGTTATATCGAAGAAGAACTGCAGGGTTGGCTGCATAGCGTGCCAGAAATGCGTGAGGGTATGTCCTGAAACGGCTATTTCAATGGACAACAACGTGGCAGTGATAGATCCGGTAAAATGCGTAAACTGCGGCAAATGCGCCGAGGTCTGCCCGCAGAGCTGCATAACCAACACCATAGTCAGACGTTCCCAGCTGAATTAAAGAAGGGCAAGAGAAACCATCAGACCATATAAAAGAGCTTATCTGTCATAAAGTGCACAGGAGATCCGTCGCCCTGTGCACTTTTGATGCCCTGGTTTGGTCAGATGGATAAATGGGTGGAAAACTGGGTATCTCTTCTGTTATAAAATTAAAAATTTGCCTTAGGAGAAGAGAAGACATGATGAACATATGGCATGATATGGATAAGGATAGAATCAGGGCCGATGAATTCTCGGCTGTCATCGAAATTTCAAAGGGCGGCAAAAACAAGTATGAGCTCGATAAGGCAACCGGTATGCTTAAGCTGGACAGGGTGCTGTATACATCGACCCATTATCCTGCAAATTATGGCTTCATTCCACGTACTTTGGCCAAGGACAACGACCCTTTGGACGTACTGATTCTCTGCTCTGAAAGCATATTGCCTTTTACCCTTGTCGAATGTTATCCGATTGGTGTTTTGCAAATGGTGGACGAAGGTCTTGACGATGAGAAAATTATTGCGGTATGCAAGACCGATCCGTTCTATAACACCTACAGGGACGTGTCGGAACTGCCGAAGCATCTTTTTGATGAAATAAAGCATTTTTACGAAGTATACAAATCCCTTGAATACAAGGAAACCGTGGTCGAGAAAATAGAAGGAAGAGAAGAAGCCATTAACGTAATTTCAAAGAGCCTGAAAAGGTATTCCGAAGTTTTTGAATAGCATATGCAGGGGCGGTTCTTTCCGGTGAAAACGGGAAGAACCGCCCTAATCATAGTTTTCATGGAAATTTACCCTTGTCCCGACTTCCAGGAAAGCCAAAGCATGAAGTTCTGACGGGAATTCGACCACCTTTACGGCTCCCCGGACTGGCGGGACTATGGAAAAAGGCCGGATACACCTTTTTATTGTTAGGATGGTGTTGTTTTCGTCCAGGAAAAGGGCATCGAGGTTATACCTCATGAACATTGTGTGGATGGAGTTGCACCTGACGAGCATAAGACCATACTCGCCCTCTTTTTTGCCCATGAGGCCCAGGAAGCGTTTTCCGAAGGTATCGGCTATATAAACCTGAATGAATTTTCCTGTTGATGAAATATAACTGACCTTTTTGTATTTTTGCAAGAATATCACCCCAGAATAGCATAGCTTCAGGCAAGCGTAATAGAAATAGTAACTTTGCCCTATTAAATATAGGACGGATGGCCGGTTACCATAATCTAATGGCAAAGTTTATTATTTACTGTCGGTTAGGCAATGCAAATCTTAGTCATACTGACAAATTGAGAAAAACTACCTTTTATTTTTGGATTCCTTATTGTATAATAAGTTTTGCGGGTGGAAGCTAAGAATCGTCCCTTACGTTATGGAACCTGATTCTTATAAGGGATGAATCACAATACGGTTACACTTGGTAACTGCAGGAGGATAATGCAATATGCAAGCTAAGGAAGTAACGATCTTCAGCAAAACGGGCTTGGAGTCCAAGATGGCCGCAAGGCTGATCCAAAAAGCTTCAGGCTATGAATCCAATATCTGGATACAGAAGGATGAAAGAAAAGCTAATGCAAAAAGTTTGTTGGGACTTTTGTCTTTGGGAATAAGCCCGGGAGATAAAATCACGATTATTACCGAGGGAAGGGACGAAGAAACTGCTTTGAGCGAACTGGAAGCATTCGCGAGCAACGGAATGACAGATTAAGTATTATCTATGGAAACAGGAGCCGGCTTGAAGCCGGCTTTTTGGTTCAGGGGCGACTGTGATTATAATCGATTTATCCTGCCGGAGTTGATATTGATGCCATCGATAAATGAAACACTGAAAAATCTGCCCGAACTGCCGGGCGTTTATATAATGCGGGATTCGGACGGCACTGTCATTTATGTCGGCAAGGCCAGAATTCTGAAAAACCGTGTCAAATCCTACTTCCAGCACAGGGAGGACAGGGACTCCAAGACTGCCGTGCTGGTTTCCAATGTAGAATCGCTGGAATATATCGTCACCCACACCGAGGAAGAGGCTTTGATCCTCGAAAACACACTTATCAAACGGTATAAGCCGAAGTATAATATCCTGCTGAAGGACGATAAAACATACCCGCATATCCGCCTGACAGTCCAGGAAGATTTCCCGAGAATCGAGATCACAAGAAGGGTGGAAAAAGACGGGGCGAAATATTTCGGGACCTATGTCAAAATGAACGCGGTCAGGGATTCCATTGAGGTACTCAGGCGCCTGTTTCCCATAAGGACGTGCAGAAGAACCATAACACCCGAAAAGAAACAGAAACCCTGTTTATACTATCATATAGGCCTGTGTTCAGCACCCTGCGCCGGGTATATCAGCAAGGACGAATATGCGGAACTGGTAAAAAACGCGGCAGCGTTTCTTGACGGACGGCATGATGATGTGATCAGAAAACTTGAGGAAGAGATGTACAGACTTTCCGAGGAACTGAAGTTCGAGAAGGCTGCCGTTATCCGTGACAGGATAAACAGTATAAATGAGCTGTATAAAAAGCAGGCGGTTTATTCCACAAAGATGGACGAGCGCGATGTCATAGCCCTTCATTCCGATGACTGGCATTATGCTGCAAGCGTTCTTGCGGTAAGGGGCGGCCGGCTGGTTGGAAAGCGCTCGTATGTGCTTGAAGGCATGGGCGCTGCGAGCCCGGCTGAGGTCATTGAGTCGTTTATGGTCCAGTATTATGAATCAAACCCGGAGATACCGAAGGAGATAGACCTCCAGGTGGAACCGGAATCGATAGACACTCTTGCACAGTTCCTTTCCAAAAAACGCGGCGGCAAAGTAACCATAACAGTGCCCAGGAAAGGGAAAAAGGCCGAACTTGTCGATATAGCCATGCAAAATGCCAGGGAGGAACTGGAACTGTATAAAAGGAATGTATTGGCTTCAAAAGCCAAATCCCTCGAGGTGCTGAAAAAGCTCCAGGAGGCCCTGATGCTTGAAAAAGCGCCCATGACCATCGAAGCCTACGATATCTCGAACACCGGCAGCACTGAGATTGTATCGTCCATGGTAGTCTTTCGCGAAGGCCAGCCTGATCCAAAGAGCTACCGCCGTTTCAAAATGAAAGTAATAACAGAACAGAACGATTACGGCAGCCTGCAGGAAACACTGGTACGCCGGTTCAACCGGTACCTTTCCGGTTCGGAGGATGAAGCCTTCGGCAGCCTGCCTGACCTGATCCTTGTTGACGGCGGAGCGCAGCATGTGAATGCGGCCAAAGAGGTCCTAAACGACGCAGGGCTCGACATACCGGTGTGGGGCATGGCAAAGGACGACAGGCATCGTTCTCATCGCCTGGTGAACGGCACGACAGGCATTCCGCTTTCAAGGGACAGCGACCTGCTCAGGTTTGTTTCGGCTGTACAGAACGAAGCCCACAGGTATGCCCTTCAGTATAACAGGAGCCTGAGGAAGAAGAGAATAGTGAAATCCGAGCTCGATGATCTCAGGGGGGTCGGCCCTGCCCGCAAAAAAATCCTGCTGAAGGCTTTCGGCTCTGTTAAAAAGCTCAGGGAGGCTTCTGTCGAAGAGATCGCCAGGGTAGAAGGCATCGGCCCCAAGCTTGCCCAACAGATAAAATCACAATTAAAATGAAGCAGGGGGACGGTTCCCCTGCTTCATTTTTACATTATAAAATGAAGCAGGGGGACGGTTCCCCTGCTTCATTTTTACATTATATACCAATTAGACGTCTCCAAGGTTCCCGCTCCGGGGAAATTCTCCAAAGCACCTGCGTTTACATGATAAATATCCTCGTGCTCCGCTTGAACAGCGTACAGGCGCACTGCGCTCAGGATGAATGAAACCTCCGCTTTTGACAATAATAGTGATGATTATCATTAAAAACGGAGGGATGATTATGGATAAATACACGCGCGTGATAAGAACCGACATGGCCGATGAGTCGAGGGTGGTGGGCGCAGGTCCGCAGGCCAGGGCTGCCGACGGAGGCCTGGGAGAAGGATTTACCGTTGAACATGACGGGGATCAGGATGTCTCGATAACAAGAGTTCATGTCAACACTCCTGAAGCGGAGCAGAAAGTCGGAAAGCCGATCGGCAGCTATATAACCCTCGATATCCCAAGAATCAGGGAAAGAAGCAGGGACCTTTATGAAAAGTCCTGCCGTATGCTCGCAAGGGAGCTGGAAAGGCTCATCCACCTGGATAAAAAGGAAACTGTCCTGGTGGTCGGCCTTGGGAACTGGAACGTAACAGCGGACGCCCTCGGACCGAAAGTAGCCCAGTACGTTCTTGTAACAAGGCATATCTATGAATACCTTCCCGAAGAAGTAAACGACACCGAAAGGCCTGTGTGCGCCATATCACCGGGAGTCCTGGGCATCACGGGCATCGAGACCGGCCATATAATCAAGGGAATAGTCGACAATGTAAAACCCGGCCTGGTTATTGCGGTCGACTCACTCGCTTCCCGCAGCATGAGCAGGGTCAATGCCTCGATACAGATTGCCAATACAGGGATATCGCCCGGTTCGGGAGTTGGGAACAAAAGGGCTGCTTTGACCCGCGAAACCCTCGGTGTTCCTGTAATAGCCATAGGTGTGCCCACAGTTGTTGATGCCGCGACCATGGCAAGCGATGTCCTTGATCTTATAATGGACAGCATGATGGAACAGGCCGGCCAGGGAAGCGAATTCTATAAAATGATCTCGCAAATCGACAGAGACGAAAAATATCGTATGATCATAGAGCTGCTTGAGCCTTATTCAGGGAATCTCGTAGTGACCCCGAAAGATACCGACGATATAGTAGAATACCTTTCCAAACTTGTCGCAAACGGGATCAACATGGCCCTCCACGAGAACATCGGTCCGAACGATGTGGACAGGTTCATCCAGGGCTGACGATCCCTTTATTCACACTACAATTCGAATGAGAAATGGTGTATTATTTAATATGTCAGTTGTTACACAGGTATTAGATTCTGCGGAGAGGTAAATCAATGAAAATGTCTGATTATAGGTACAAAAGACGAAACTTCAGGCTGAGATATCCGTACCGGATTATTTATGTCTTGCTTGTAGTACTGCTTGCTGTTGCAGTTGTACTTTTAATAACAGCAAAAAACTCCAATGATAGCGACCATGAAGGCGACAGCGATGTGGCATTGAATCCTTCAACGCCTGCCCCCGAACCTACACCTACTCCGGAACCGACCCCGACGCCGTATCCGGTTCCAGAGGGAAAAACCATGGAACCCTTTCTGGTGGTGATCGATCCGGGCCACGGAGGGCTCGACGGGGGCACATGGAATGAGAAAACGGGCGTCATGGAAAAAGACATCGTTTTTGATATTGCAAGAAGAGTTAAAAAAATACTTGATGACAAGGGGATAAACGCCATGCTGACCCGGGAGAAGGACGAACAGCTGGCGGTTAACGACAGCGAAGCTGATTTGGTGGCTCGCTGGAGCCTTGCCAACGAGATGAACGCGTCTCTTTTTGTCAGCATACATGTGAACGCTTATGATAAATCAAGTTCGGTAAACGGCATGGAAATTTTTTATTTTTCCGATAAACACGAGGTCTATGAAGGCTTTACCCAGGAACGATTTGCCGAAATTATGAAAGACGCTATTGTTGAAGCCAATGGAATCAATTTCCGGTTTTTTGACGGCACCAGGAGGCTGGCTGTGGTCAGAAATACAAAAATGCCCGCAGTTTTGATAGAAACGGCGTATATAACCGGCAAAGAAGACTACGAGCGATTGGTTTCCGACGAATTCAGGGAAAATACTGCCCGTGGGATAGTGAAAGGCATCGAGAACTCGATGGCCGAAATAGGCGTTTTCGAGCATGATGGCACAATGTACGTATTAAAAACGATCGAGGAGTGATATGTTGATGGATGTTGCCGGAAGGATTGAAGAACTGCGGAAACTGATCAATTATCACAACCATAAATACTACGTGGAAGACAGCCCGGAGATAGAGGATTACGAGTACGACAGGCTCTATCACGAGCTCCTTGAACTGGAAGAAAAAAATCCCCACCTGGTCACGCCCGATTCTCCGACCCAAAGGGTAGGAGGCCAGGCATCAAACGCTTTTGAAAAAGTGATACATACTGTAAAGATGGAAAGCCTCCAGGACGTTTTTTCAGTGGAAGAGCTGTACGCATTTGACAGGCGTGTGAGAGAAAGCCTTGGAGATGCGGAAATAGAATATGTCGTCGAAAAGAAGATAGACGGCCTTTCGGTTTCTCTCGAATATGAGAACGGCATGTTAATAAGAGGTTCAACCCGCGGGGACGGGATCGAGGGAGAAGACGTGACCGCAAACCTGAAAACGATAAAGTCGATACCCCTCAGGCTTTCTTTGCCTGAAGGTTCCGAACTTCCGTACCTGGAGGTCAGGGGCGAGGTCTTCATGTCCAAAAAGGATTTCCTTGAACTGAATGAAAAACAGGAAGCCATGGACCAGAAAACCTTTGCCAACCCGAGGAACGCCGCGGCGGGCTCGTTGAGGCAGCTTGACCCGTCGGTGACGGCTTCGCGCAGGCTCGATATTTTCGTGTTCAACATACAGAGGATAGTCGGAGCGGATATCCGGACCCACAGCGAATCGCTGGAGTTTTTGAAGAAGCTGGGCTTTAAAACCAGCCCCGGTTACAGGTTATGCAGGAACATAGAGGAAGTGGTGGCGGAAATCAAAGCCCTCGGCGAGATCAGGGGAACACTGCCCTATGAGACTGACGGGGCTGTTGTTAAAGTGAACAGCCTTGCCCAGAGGGAGATACTGGGTTCCACCAGCAAAGCGCCAAGATGGGCAATTGCCTACAAGTACCCGCCTGAAGAAAAAAAGACGATCCTTAAAGATATAGTGATCCAGGTGGGCCGTACCGGAGCATTGACGCCCAATGCCGTCCTGGAGCCTGTAAAGCTCGCAGGGACCACGGTTTCAAGGGCTACGCTGCATAATGAAGACTTCATAAAGGAAAGGGATATAAGGATAGGAGATACGGTTTGGGTCAGGAAAGCCGGTGAGATCATACCTGAAGTCCTCGGGGTAGATCTTTCCGTCCGCCCGGCAGATGCCGTGCCATACAGGATGCCTGATGCCTGTCCCGTATGCGGGGCTCCTGCCGTGAGGGAAGAGAACGAGGCCGTGAGAAGATGCACGGGAATCGAATGTCCTGCAAGACTGTTTCGCAGCATTCTGCATTTTGCGTCCAGGGACGCCATGAACATTGAGGGACTGGGACCTGCGCTTATCGAGATGCTGCTTGACAAGGGATTCATAAAGACCATACCGGACCTGTATACCCTGCATGAAAAGAGGGAGGAACTTATCACCCTCGAGAGGATGGGCGAGAAATCTGTAGACAATCTTCTCGGATCCATAGAAAGGTCAAAGGGAAACGACCTTGGCAGGCTGATTTTCGGACTCGGCGCAAGGTATATAGGAAAACGGGCTGCGCAGCTTCTGGCAGAACATTTCAGGACTATGGACGCTATCATGGCTGCAGATGTTGATGAACTGCAGAAAGTAGAAGAATTCGGCGAAAAAATGGCGCAGAGCCTTGTGAGCTTCCTATCTCAGGAACAGACCAGGCATACCATTTCCCTCCTGAAAGAACTCGGCGTAAACATGGAATCGCTGCAACAGCGGAAAAAAGGCGGAGTTTTCGACGGGCTGACATTCGTGCTGACCGGCACGCTGCCTACCTATACCAGGAACGAAGCCACGCGGATGATAGAGGAAAGGGGCGGGAAAGTATCGGGAAGCGTATCCAGGAAGACATCATACGTCCTGGCCGGGGAAGATGCCGGGAGCAAGCTTGATAAAGCTGTTCAGCTCGGTATAACTATTATTGATGAAGAAACCTTCATAAAAATGTGCGGGGACATTGAATAAATGCCGGATAAAACCTGAGATGGCTGCTTCCGGGCTGCATTACGACAAACGCTTAAGCTGCATGCCATAAATTTCGATATAAATAGAGCAGGGATATTGTTTATTAAATGTTGATTACTGCATTACCGGAGGCAATTCTGCATGAAAAGTAAAAAAGTGGTTTTGCCTATCAACAAGGTAAAACCTGGTATGAAAACGGCAGAAGTCATCTTTAACAATATGGGTAATATCATGCTGTGGGACGGAGTACCCCTTGACAGCGTTACCATTGAACGGCTAAAGAATATCGGGATCCAGGAGATAACCGTACTGATCGATGAACCCCGGGAAACAGAACCTGACCGGAATTACGATTCGCCTGAGATTTTCGCTTCGTCATATGAACGGGATTCAGAATACACCAGGAACATGTTCCTGGCTATTTCCTCCGGAATGGCGCTCGATGTCAATACTGCCAACGAAATAGTCGATTCGGTGCTTGAAAAATCCGAAAGTCACAGGAATATAATAGATTCGATCACAAAGGTAAGAAGTATCGACGAATATACATATTACCACAGCCTCAACGTATCCATGCTCTGCATGATGATCGGGCAATGGCTTAGGCTCGACGAGTATCATGTAAGAAATCTAACCCAGGCCGGGCTTCTCCACGATATCGGAAAAGTCAGGATACCCGCCGGGATACTGAATAAGCCGGGGAAACTTACTGAAGAAGAATTTGAGGAAATGAAGCGTCACTCCGAGTATGGGTACAACATGGTAAAAAATATCGATGATATTTCCCCGGAAGTGGCCAAGGCTATCCTCACCCATCATGAAAAGGAAGACGGAAGCGGTTATCCCTTTGGCCTTACCGGCGACAAGCTCAACCTGTATTCCAAGGTGATCACCGTGGCCGATATATTTGACGCGATGACCGCCAACAGGACATATAAAAGCAAGGACACTCCCTTCAAGGTTTTTGAATTGATGCAGCACGGTAGTTTTGGTATACTAGATCCTGTAGTGCTGGATGTTTTTCTGACCAATGTCACGAGCTATTATATCGGCGCTAAGGTTATGCTCAACACCGGAGAGACCGGTGTGGTAGTGTTCATGAACAAGCAAAACTATTCCCGCCCCGTGGTGCAGGTGGGAGACCGCTACATCGACACATCAGTGTCGAAATTTGTGAGGATAAAGGAGTTTATCTGACCGGACCGTAGGATGGAGGCATAAATGAACAAAGGCCATAAAGGCATGATGTTTGTAATATTCCTGCTTTTTGGGATTCTTATAACACTTCAGTTCAGGGGCATAATCCTGTCTGAGCCCGATGAAGGCGCGACTGCCAGGCAGCTTGCTGCCGAGCTTGAGGCAGCGAGGCAAGAGAACCAGAAACTGATCGAGCAACTTGAGCAACTGGAGGCAGAACGCGCGCAGCTATGGAAGGATCTTGGCGATAACCTCAACAACCAGCAAGTCAACAAGTTGTTAAAAGAGCGGGATTATGAAAATTTCCGCGCGGGTCTTACAGCTGTCAAAGGCAGCGGTATAGTGATTACCATGGAAGACGCGCCTGCGAGGGGAGAGCTTGATGTCATGGAGTATATAATTCACGACAATGACATCAATAATATTCTTGATGAGCTTAAGGCAAACGGGGCCCAGGCCATATCGATAAACGGCGAAAGGGTTATGTTCTCAACAAAGCCGGTCTGCGCGGGTCCTACCATCATAGTCAACAACAACCGTTATCCGCCCCCATATGTTATCAAGGCTATCGGGGATCCGGACGTGCTATATAACGCAATAGAGTCCATGGCGCAGGTAGCGCTGATGCGTCTTGCCGACATCCGGATAAACGTGGTAAAGCAGGACGAAATAGTGATAAACAAGTATAATATTTACACACCCCTTGAACAATCCCTGGAAGGCCTGGAGGTGGTTTTGAAATGAAGGTATTCAGGACAATAGCCCTTACTGCTGTTTGCCTCGTTCTGGGCATAATGATGGCCTGGCAGTTCAGAAGCGTTAAGCTCAACCAGGTTTTGGCCCAGTATGAAAAGAAGAATATAAACGAGATCATAGATGAATTGCTGCTTGTAAAGAAAAACAACGAGGACATGAAAGAGCGTCTCCAGGAGCTGCAGAGGGAAGTTGACGCTTTCAAGGACGGGGAAACAAGTATCAGGGACAAATTAGATGCCCTTCAGAAAGAAATACTGATTGCCCGTATCAAGGCCGGTCTTGAGACTGTAAAAGGCCCAGGTCTCATAATAACCATTGAACCCGGCACTGTAAAAAACGTGGAAGACAGGCATATAGAGGAGATCCTCAACGAGCTGAAAGCATCGGACGTCCAGGCCATATCGGTCAATGACGAGCGTATTGTGGCTATGAGCGAGATCAGGAACGCCGGCGATTATATCATGATCAACGGAAACCAGCTGGTACCTCCGTATACCATAAAAGCCATCGGCCAGGCCGACAACATGGAGAGGTCGCTGAAGCTCCTGGGCGGTGTGCTGGAGAAATTCGAGCTTTACGGTTTCAACGTAACCCTCAAAAAGGAAGAAGTTATAGTTATCCCGGCAGTCAGGGATGACGGCACTGTCATACGGATCGACAAGCTTACTCCCGTTCAGTAAGTTTCAGGTATGTAGTAATTTTGGCATGTCCCCGGATAATATAATGATTGTAGGAAAATAGAGTCATTGATTATCAATGGCTCTTTTTTATTGAACGATGCGCTTTCCTGGGGAAACCTGCAAATCCCGGGCATCCCTCCGGGAAGCGCCGGATGGAGGCTGCGATGGAAAGGACATATAAACATCTTGGCCCTGCTGTTGTGCTTTTCCTGGCGATCCTTGCATTGTCCCTGCTTATTGCGCCCGAACTGTCCGGCATGGACCGGCTGATTTTCACGGAAGAGATAACGGGAACGCTTTCCGAAGGCGAAATTCCCGTGATACCCGAACCCAGGTATTACGCCTCGGGGATCAATGACAGTTATTCGAGACTCAGAAGCTGGGGGATTAAAAGAGGAGAGAAACAGGGACAGCTCCCCACGGCCGACCCCGGGGCTCCCGAACTACTGGCAAAATACAATTCGCTGTACCTGGCCGACACGGATAAAAAAACCATATACCTCACCTTCGACGAGGGCTATGAGAACGGGTACACTTCAAAAATACTCGACGTGCTTTACGAGAACAAGGTAAACGCCATATTCTTCATAACCGGTCCGTATCTGGACAAGGAGGACGCCCTCGTTCAAAGGATGCTGGACGAAGGCCACGCAGTGGGTAACCATACTGTCCATCACAAAAGCCTTCCCCTCCTCGATGATAAGGAGATCGAAGAGGAAGTGGTGGAGCTGGACAGGAAATTCCACCAGAAATACGGCAGGAACATGGTGTTTTTAAGACCCCCGAAGGGCGAGTACAGCGAAAGAAGCCTCAGCATAACATCAAAACTGGGATACGTAAATGTATTCTGGAGTTTTGCCTACGATGACTGGTCGGTCAATAACCAGAGAGGATGGGAATACGCTTTCAAAAAGGTCACCGACAATCTGCACAACGGCGCTATAATACTTCTCCACGCGGTATCCAGGGACAACGCCGAAGCACTGGACAAGATAATCGAGTATGCCAGGTCCGCCGGATACGAGTTCGGAGATGTTTTCGAGCTTGAGAAGTATGCAAGGGGTGATGGCTGATGAAAAGAGGAATACGTAAATTCAAAAGGAACGGGAAAGCCAGCAAGGAACCCCGTGAAAGACTGGGTGAAAAGCTTGCCCGCCTTTTCGACATACCCGCCGACGTATACGGCAACCGCCCGAAGGTCACTGCCATAGGCCGCGGCGAAGTTCTGATCGAGAACTTTAAGGGAATAATGGATTTTCAGGATGGCATGATAAGGATTAATACCAGCAACGGTGTGATAAAAGTCACAGGGGACGGGCTCAGCATAAGGGAAATAACGAGCGAAGAGATCATTATCGGTGGGAAGATTTCGAATATCGATTACGATGCTTAAAGTAGGTCGAGAGGCTTATGTTTCTGGTACATTTATGGAATTATATCAGGGGATATGTTATTATTATAGTTACAGGCAGTAACCTGGAGCGTTTTATCAATATCTGCGCCAGGCGCCAGATCCTATTGTGGGATATCGTCAGAATCGATGCCTGGTCGGCATCCATGAAGGCAAGCCTCAGGGGCTTCAGACTGATGCGTCCCGCGGCGAAAAAATCGGGCTGCAGGGTACATATCAAAAAGAAATGCGGATTGCCGTTCTGCCTGTATAAGCTGAGAAGAAGAAAAGGTTTTAAGGTCGGGCTGCTGCTTTTCGCATTTCTGTTGGTCCTGGCTACTTCGCTGATCTGGGATATCGAGGTCGTCTGCAGCAAGCCGGAACTGGTTCCCCGGATCATGGAAGCGCTGGAAGCCGAGAATATTGGGAGAGGTAGCTTCAAGCGCGGGATCGATCCCAAGAAAATAGCTTCGCGCATCGTGCTGAACGTGGATGGACTCGCCTGGGCAGGAGTCGAAATAAAGGGCGTAAAACTGTGCATTACGGTTAAGGAGAGCATAGAACCGCCTGTTTTAATAAAGAACAATGAAAAATTCAATATCGTGGCTGAGAGGGACGGACTCATAACAAGGATGGAGGTCTATGCCGGGAATGCGCTCGTTCAGGAGGGCGATACGGTCAGAAAAGGCCAGGTCCTGGTTTCCGGAAGGCTTGAAAGCAAGAATCCGGATTTCGGGACCCGTGATGTACATGCTTTGGGCAGGATAACAGCAAGGACCTGGTATGAAAACACGGTCCCTGTCTCCCTGGTATACACCCAAAGGCTGAGATCAGAAAGATCCCATGAAACCGTATACCTGAGGTTCCTTGACGGAAAACTTAAATTGAGCGGAGATCCTCCATTTGAAATATACGAGACCAGGACCGAGGACAGGTTCCTGTCGCCTTTCGGTATAAGGTTTCCGATAGGTCTGACAGTGGAGACTTACTACGAGGTAATCGAGAAACAGGTGGACCTTACCCTTGATGAAGCTATAGAGGTCGCCGTGGAGACAGCAAGAAGGGAACTAAAGGCGAAACTGCCCGATGACTGCGTAGTGATAGATGAAATCGTAAAGCAGACAGAAGACGGAAACGGCAAGATATACATGCAGGTAGTCATCGAATGCGAGGAGGACATAGCGGCGCTTGTGCCCGCAACCGATTAACAACGCAGGAGACGGAACTGTTAAGTAAAACGGAATAAATAAATTACACAGGCAACACGCCGGACCTGATAAAAATACTTAAGGAAAGGAAGAATGGCAAAAAAACTTGGATACTGTTGTAGAAAGACAATTGGAATTAACCGGGCCAAGCCAGGCGTTAAACCTGTTCGGGGCCAATGACAGGAATATCAGGATGATAGAGGACAGGCTCGATGTGAAGATTACCGCAAGAAACGATGTCCTCAATATATCCGGTTTTGAGAGCCGGGCTGACGCTGCGGTGGATATCATCAAAAAACTGATGCAGATTTCGGAAAGCGGGGATTTGATCACAGAACAGAATGTTCGTTACCTGCTGGATCTTACCGAGGAGGAGAGAGTCAGCAACGGTTCCCTGCCGCTTGACCAGATTTGCGTGACATACAGGGGCAAGCCTATCAAATCGAAGACCTTTGGCCAGAAGAAATATGTCGAGGCCATGCTCAAGAATCCCATAGTGTTCGGGATAGGACCCGCGGGAACAGGCAAGACTTTTCTTGCCGTTGCGCTTGCGGTCAAGGCATTCCGGGAGAAGCTTGTAAGCCGTATAATACTTACCAGGCCTGCCGTGGAAGCAGGCGAACGCCTTGGTTTTCTGCCAGGAGACCTTCAGAATAAGGTAGATCCCTACCTGCGTCCTCTTTATGACGCCCTTTACCAGATCATGGGGCCTGAAACCTATCACAGCAACCTGGAAAAAGGCGTGATAGAAGTGGCTCCCCTTGCTTACATGAGGGGAAGGACCCTCGATGATTCGTTCATTATTCTTGACGAAGCCCAGAACACCACGCCGGAGCAGATGAAAATGTTCCTAACCAGGATGGGCATGGGCTCAAGAATGGTGATAACCGGCGATATCACGCAGATAGACCTTCCCGGCGGGAAATCAGGACTTATAGAAGCAAGAAGGATACTTGGTTCCGTTGAGGGGATCTCGTTCATATACCTTACGGAAAAGGACGTCGTACGTCATGAATTGGTCCAGCGTATAATCAGGGCATATGATAACGACGCGAAAGGCAGGAGCGTGTAGATGGGTGGAAAAAAGAAAAAGAAGACGGAGTTAAAGCCGTTAAAGACGATCAGGACCATATCGTTCCAGCGGAATATCGCCCTTTTTATCACGTGGCTTGTGCTTTCAGCGCTGGTGGCATATGAAGCTGCTCCCAAAAAGTACAAGCTTAGCATCGGTGATATCTCCCAGTACGATATAACAGCGCCGAGGGATATCGAAAACAAGCTTAAAACAAGGCTGAAAGCCGAAGAAGAAGCTGCAGAACAGGAACCTGTCATAATCGAGATCGAGAATGCCAACATAAATATGCTGAACGATGCCCATGACTATTTTGAAAGCCTTGAGAAGCTGATTGCCGGTGTAAGGAGAAATCCGGATTACAGGTCGCCGGAGGAAGGAATAAAAGCCATTGACCCGGACGGGGACTTCAGCGTCCTTTCCAGGCTGGACAAGCCAACCCTCGAAATGCTCTTCAGCGAACAGGGGGATGAGAAGTTCGGGGAACTAAAGGAAATGGTCATAAAGAAAATAATACCCGGGCTGACAGAGAAAAAGCTGATGGAGGGCAGTATTGACAACGAGATAAACAGCAGCCTTAACGCTATCGGTGAAGGACATGAGCTTGAGTCCCTTAAACCAATAGCAGAAGACGTGCTGCAGAAGGTGATCAGGGCTAACAGCCGTGTTGATATCGAAGCAACGAATAAAAAGAGAAGAGAGACCATCGAGAAATATATCAAGGAAAAACCCGTGATAATCTATAAAGACGAAAGGATTATCAGCAAGGATGACGTGGTAACGGAAGACATTTACGAGGTCCTGAAGGAACTGAATTACATAGACAGCGCGGGCAAGCCCGACTACCTGCTCTACATGGCGGTTTTCATAATAGAACTGCTCCTGATCCTTGCATCGGTTCTATATCTCCGGAAGTTCCACCCCAAGGTCTATTACGACAGGAATTCAATGTTGCTGATATGCGTTTCAATACTGATAACCACCCTTTTTGCATGGGCTATCCGTGAGTTCATCCCCGACCAGTCATATTTTATCATCCCCATATTCATAACTCCGGTCCTGATTGCGATTTTCCTGGGTATAGAACCTTCCATAACTGTGAACATACTTCTTACGTTCAGTTTCTCGCTCATGGTTGGAGGCAGCCTTGAGTTCATGCTCATGTCTGCCATAGGAGGCACATTTGCCGCGTTTTCCACGGCGAACGCCACCCAGCGAAGGAAAATATCCCTGGCAGGGCTGCTGCTGGGCTGCCTTAACGCAGCGATCATCGCCCTTATAGGAATCATTGAGAAGAAGAGCCTTGAAAGTCTGTTGACAAACGGCGGCCTGGCATTCGTGAACGGTATGCTGTCGATAATCCTTGCGATAGGCCTGCTGCCGTTCCTGGAAAGCACCTTCAACGTGATAACTCCGCTGAAACTGCTGGAACTGGCTGATCCGAACCATCCTCTCCTGAAAAAGCTCCTTATGGAAGCGCCAGGGACATACCACCACAGTCTCATGGTAGGAAACCTGGCCGAGGTGGCTACGAGGGAGATTGGCGGAAATGCCCTGCTTGCAAGGGTCGGAGCTTATTTTCATGATGTTGGGAAACTAAAGCGTCCTCATTTTTTCAAGGAAAACCAGTTATCGGACAACCCGCATGACAGGCTGACCCCGAGCCTGAGTACCCGCGTAATAACATCGCATACGAAGGACGGGGTAGAGCTGGCGGAAAAATACCGGCTGCCAAGGGTCATACGGGATATGATTGCCCAGCACCACGGGAACACTCTTGTCGCATATTTCTATCACAAGGCCATCCAGGGCGGAAATGCCGAAGAACTTAACGAAAATGATTTCCGCTATGAAGGCCCGGTTCCGGACACGAGGGAGGCTGCTGTGGTTATGCTGGCCGATTCGGTGGAAGCCGCTGTTCGTTCCATACCCGAAAAAACCCCGGCAAAGACCGAGGGACTTGTCCGCAAGATTATCAAGGACAAGCTGGATGACGGGCAGCTGGACCGCTGTGATCTGACGCTCAGGGATCTCAGCATAATAGCTGACAGCTTCATAAAGGTATTGAGCGGGGTCTACCATGAACGGCCCGAATACCCTGAGCTGGAGAAGAAAAACAGCTTGCAGGAACTCGACAACAGCATCTACAACAATATACCCAGGCAAAATTTGATTATCAGGGGGATTGCCGATGAAAGTCACAATATACAACCGTCAAAAGGACAGGCAGATACCGAGGGAAACAATAAAGCTGATTGAGAAGGCAGTGAAGCTCTGCGTCAAAAAGAACGGCTTCAGTACACCCTGTGAAGTATATGTAACCCTTACGGATAACGAGGGGATAAGAAAGCTGAACAGGGAACAGAGGGGGATCGACAGGCCCACCGATGTTCTTTCTTTTCCGCTCCTTGATTATTCTGAAGGCAAGCCACGGATAGAGGCCGGGGATATTGATCCGGACTCGGGGAGGGTGTGCCTTGGTGATATAATAATATCGGTTGAAAAAGCCCTGGAACAGGCTGATGAATATGGCCATTCCCGGGAGCGGGAAATTGCTTTCCTGGCTGTGCACGGGACTCTTCACCTCTTAGGGTATGACCATGAGACGAAAGATGATGAAACCGTTATGTTTTCCATGCAGGAAAGCATACTGGAGGAAATGGGGCTTTCTGTGAAATGAAGAACGGAAACCTTGGGACAAGTTTCAAAAATGCTTTCAGAGGTCTTTTAACGGCTTTCAAAAGCGAACGGAACATGACGATACATGGTATTGCCGCCGTGCTAGTGATAATTGCGGGACTGCTGCTGAGGATCGATAACACCCGCTGGCTGGCGGTATTTATTGCGATAGGCCTTGTCATAGTCTCTGAATTGTTCAATACGGCAATTGAAATACTAACTGACATGGTGACTGATCAATACTCGGAAAAAGCGAAAAAAGTAAAGGATATCAGCGCGGGAGCGGTACTGTTCAGCGCGGCCATTTCTGTCATAATCGGAATCCTTGTATTCTTGGAGCCGGTTGTCGGATTGATTAAGTAGCATCAAAGGAAGGCAGAACCATGAGTTTTTTATCGCTGGAAAGCATATTGCTGATGACGCCCATATTATTCATTATCCTTCCTGTGCATGAGATTGCCCATGGCTGGGTAGCTTACAGGTTGGGCGATCCCACCGCGAAAATGGCCGGCAGGCTCACTTTCAATCCCTTCAGGCATATCGACCTTTTAGGCCTGCTTATGCTGTATACTGCAGGATTCGGCTGGGCAAAGCCGGTTCCTGTTAATTTCGGCAACCTGAAAAACCGCCGTTCCGGCATGATTCTCGTTGCCATGGCCGGACCGCTTTCGAACATTTTGCTTGCGCTCATCAGCGTTATTATAGGCGGTATCATTGCAAAGCTTGCCGATGCGGGCGTTATTTTCATGGATATCGAAGGTTCGCTGAAAACGTTATATTACATTTCCCTGTTTTTCTTTTATTTTGGCACGGTAAACATAAGCCTGGCGGTTTTCAACATGATTCCCGTGCCTCCCCTGGACGGCTCGCGGCTGATATCCGCTTTTGTACCCGAAGAAGCGTATTACAGGTTCGCGAGATACGAGCAATATATCGGCCTTGCGTTCCTAACCATAGTCATCCTTGTCCCGAACGACTTTATAAGCACCTTTATCAGGGCGATTACAGGTCCGCTATACCGGAGCATGGTCGGGGTAACGCAGACCATCCTCGGCATTGATGACGGCAATGTGTTCTGGCTGATGATAAAGACTTTTGCTTTCGATGTATACTGACAATTGGACGGAAGGTCAAAAGACTGAAAACAAGAGGGTATTTATGAAGCTTATTACCTCAGTGATGAAGGATTCGAAAAATATAAACCGTATAGCTTATCTCGCAGGGAAAGGGACCGATTCGGTCGTTTTCGGCGTTTCCGATTCCCAGAAACGCCATATCGCGGACACCGTCGCTGAAATGACCGGGTTTAAAGGTCTTTATGTGGCGTGGAACGAGATGCAGGCACGGCAGGCATACCTCGACCTGTCATACCTGACGGGCGACGGCGCGGTTTTTTTGCCGAACCGTGAAATAATGCTGTATGACGTGGAAGCCAGGAGCTTTGAGCAAACCCATACAAGGGTGGCTGCGCTGGCCAGGATCATAAACGGCGACTATAAGTTTATCGTTACTTCAGGCGAAGCGCTGATGCACTACCTGATGGATCCCGACGAGTTCGGGAAACGGCTTGTGACCTTGCGGCCCGGTGATACTGTAGATATTGGCCTTCTTGAGATGAAACTTCTTGAGATGGGCTATGAAAGGGAAGAGAAAGTCGAGGGACGGGGCCAGTACTCCAGGCGCGGCGGAATCGTTGACATTTTCCCGGTCAATTGTGATATGCCATGCCGTCTCGAGTTTTTCGATATAGAGATCGACTCCATGCGCTGGTTTTCGGAAGATACCCAGCGTTCGGTGTCCCAATGCGATGAACTGAACATATATCCGGCAAGAGAAATCGTTTATTCCCGGGATCAGATAGATGGGATAAAAGACAGGATCAAAAAATCCCTTGAAGACACGCTTCCCTTTTTATCGAAAGAATTGGGTTCCCTTCTGTCCAGGAATATAGACAGGTATATCGAGAAACTTCAGGATAACCACTATTTTACCGGGGTTGACAAGTTCATACCCTGTCTTCTTGAAAAGAAAGCCAGCCTTTTCGACTACTTGAAGGGCAGGCATCTGGTATTTTTTGAGGAATCAGCCAGGACCCGTGAACGGATGAACAACGAGCTGGAATCGCTGAACAGCCTGTGCGAAACCCTTCTGGAGAAAGGAATTATCCTCAGGGATACGTTCTCCATGCTCTTCGATCTTGACAGCCTTCTGGAGAGGGCCGGGAACAACAGCATTATAACCCTCGAATCCCTCGACACAGATGATCCCATTACTGTCAGGAAAGCCGAAAGAGTCACGGTGAGCGGTTCCAGTATAGGTTCATACAGCGGGAAGCTTAAATTGATAAGCAGCGACATTAATAAATGGTCTTCCGGGGGATACCGGGTCATGATCCTGTGTTCTTCCGGGGAAAGGATCAGTAAATTATCCGAAGAACTTAGGGATTTTGGCGTTAAAGCAGCTATCGCCGGCAATTACGGGGAATGGCCTGAAGGAGTGTCCGTGCTTGTAACCGAGGGGCATCTCCAAACCGGCTTCGTATATAACGATGAGAAACTGGTATTCCTGACCGAAAGCGAATTGACGCCGGCAAAGACCCGTACCGGCAGAAGATTTCATGAGAAAGGAAAGCGGATATCCTCATTCACGGATCTTAAGCCTGGCGATTATGTGGTTCACCAGGCGCACGGCATAGGCATCTATAACGGTATTGAACAACTGGTCGTTGAGGGGATAAGAAGGGATTACCTGAAGATAACATATAAAGACGGGGGCACGCTGTATATCCCCACGACGAGCATGAACCTGATCCAGAAGTATATAGGCTCGGAAGGCCGCGAGCCAAGGCTTAACAAGCTCGGAGGCACCGAGTGGGCAAAGCAGAAGGCCAGGGTAAAGGAATCACTGAAGAACCTTGCAAGCGACCTGATCCGGATCCAGGCTGAGCGTCAGAACTCGAAGGGATACGCATTTTCGCATGACACCGTATGGCAGAAACAGTTTGAGGAGACTTTCGAGTTTGAAGAGACTCCCGATCAGCTTCGCTGCGTCGAAGAAATAAAGAAGGACATGGAATCGGAGACTATCATGGACAGGCTGCTGTGCGGAGACGTGGGGTATGGGAAGACAGAAGTAGCCATTCGTGCGGCATTTAAGGCTGTCATGGATGGAAAGCAGGTCGCGTTCCTTGTTCCGACGACCGTTTTGGCTGCCCAGCATTTTGAGACCCTCAAAAAAAGGTTATCAGGATTTCCGGTTACAGTGGAAATGCTGAGCAGGTTCAGGACTGAAGCCGATCAGAAAGCTGTGATAAGGGACGTGAAAAGCGGGAAGATAGACATCCTTGTTGGGACCCACATGATACTGGGGGAAAATGTCAGGTTCAAAGACATCGGGCTTCTTATAATCGATGAGGAGCAGCGTTTCGGAGTCGAGCACAAGGAAACTATAAAGAAACGTTATCCGAAAGTCGATATACTGACGCTTTCAGCTACTCCCATACCAAGGACGCTGAACATGGCTTTGTCGGGAATCAGGGATATAAGTACCCTCGAGGATCCTCCCGAGCACAGGTACCCAGTCCAGACCTACGTGGTGGAGCACCGGGATGACTTGATCCAGAGCGCCATAAACAGGGAACTGGCCCGCGGAGGCCAGGTCTTCTACCTGTATAACAGGGTAAGGGGAATCCAGTCCAAGGTTGCTCAGCTTAAAGCGCTGGTGCCCGAGGCAAGGATCGACTATGCCCATGGGCAGATGAGTGAGAGGGAACTTGAACGAATCATCCAGGCATTCATTGACAAGGAATTTGACATACTCGTATGTACCACTATTATTGAGTCAGGCATAGATATGCCGAATGTCAATACCATTATCGTAGAGGATTCGGACAGGCTTGGCCTGGCGCAGCTTTACCAGCTCAGGGGAAGGGTCGGCAGGTCCAACCGGCTTGCCTATGCGTACCTGACGTATAAAAAGGACAAGGTCCTGAGCGAGATCGCGGAAAAAAGGCTGAAAGCGATAAAGGAATTTACGGAGTTCGGCTCGGGGTTCAAGATAGCGATGCGGGACCTCCAGATAAGAGGGGCGGGAAACCTCTTAGGTGCCGAACAGCACGGGCATATGCAGTCGGTCGGTTATGACATGTACCTGAAGCTCCTGGACGAGGCTATAACGGAGCTTAAGGGAAAGGCCAGCACCAACAGGGCTGTTGATACCACGGTTGAGCTCCTTTCAAGCGCGTATATCGACGCGTCATATATCAGCAGCGAAGAGCAGAGGATAGATATGTACCGTTCCATCGCGGCTGTTGAAACCGAAGATGATATACTCGACATCAGGGATGAACTGATTGATCGGTACGGGGATATACCGCCCGAAACCGAGCTTCTCATAGAGGTGGCTTATATAAGAAACCTGGCGTCCGTGCTTGGCTTTGCGGCAATAAAAGAAAAAGAGGATGCAGTATTGCTGTATTTTGCCGATCACGCCGACATACCTTTGGAGAAAATCGGGGAATTAATGGGCAAATGGAGGGGAAAACTTATGTTCAGCGCGGGGAAACAACCCTACCTTTCCATCCGGACAAAAGGCCTGAGTTCCCGCGAGGTAACGGAAAATATTAAAATTCTATTACAGGACCTGCAGAAATTGAAGTTAGGGAACCAATGAGTTATTATGTATTTAAGCCTTTTAAAATGCAGCTGTTTACTTGAAGGATAATTTGAACGATATTATCATTCGGGGAAAAGGATGGAACATATGGATAATAAAGCATCAAAGAAAAAGACAGGTATGTCCAAAAAGAAACTGATCAGGACCCGGCGGGAAATTATCCGTGACAGGATCATAGCAGCTATCGTTATCGTAGCAGTCATAGCTGTCTCTTGTTTTATAATCGATTCCAACAGCTATGTGGCGACAGTAGACGGGCACAGGATATCGAAAACGGAATACCTGTTTTTCCTTAGCCAACAGATATCTATTACTGAAAACAGCGAAGGCCTGACTACCGATGCGGAGAAGAACGGATTCTGGACAACTCCCGCTGACGGCCAGGATCCGTTTAAAGCAGCAAAGAACAAAGCTCTGGATTTTTCCAAGGATTTCACAATCCAATACATCAAGGCTAAAGAAGCCGGTTTTAAAGTAGATTCTGAGATTAAAAACCAGGCCGCCACAAAGATCAGCGCCCTGAAGGGTCAGATGACCGAGCAGCAGTTCCGCGCGTACTATAATATAGGTTCAAGGGAACTCCAGAGCATATATGAGAAGTCAGCCCTGATAGACAAATTCAAAAACAAGTACCTTGAGGATGAGTACAAGGCGAAGGAATTTACCGAGGATGAAATCAAGGCTGAATATGATAAAAACAAAGATGCATATGACAAGGTTGACATAAGTTATATAACGTTCTTTAAGTTCAATGACCAGGGTTCTATGCTTACAGATCAGGAAATCGAAGCAAAGAAAAAGACCGCCGAAGAGGCATTGGAAAAAATAAAACAGGGAGAGCCGATTACCAAGGTTATATCACAATATACCGAAGAAGAACCTGCAAGCGAGGATGATACCGTCGGCAAGGAAACCTTATCATACAATGAGAACTCAACTCTTATCAAATGGGCATTTGAAAACGAAATCGGAGCTCTTGACATAATAGAAACGGATTATGTGATCTATGTCGCCCAGGTGGACGGAAGAACTGATTATGAAGATGTGAAGGCTGACGTGAAAAGCTCACTTGAATACCAGGACCGCGAGAAATTCTATGAAAGCGCCATCGACAGCTGGGGGCTGGAACCCCGTTACAACATCATAATGAACACCCGGGTATACGATTCGATCACTTATAAGAATTATAAGTAATACCATAATGACGAATGAGACAATGAGCCGTATTATCAGATACGGCTCTTTTTTATGTTATCTTCGACTGAAGAAAATTATGGTATACTGATTTCATATTCATCAATGATATTGCATTTTCAATGATATATCATTGCGGGCAATTAAGCAGGTAAAGAAGAAAGAAAAATTGCATCATCAAAGCAAAAATACAGGAGGATCACATGCTGAACGATACCGGGTTTGATCTTTGGGCTGAGAACTATGACAGGTATGTGGCAGAATCCAATGGCTATCCCTTTGAGGGCTATTATGATGTTTTGGATCATGTATATAACCGGATTGACTGGGATACTCCCGGACCCAAAATACTGGACGTAGGATTTGGTACCGGAACATTGACTTACAGACTGTATCGCAATGGAGCAAAAGTTTATGGAATCGATTTTTCTTCCAAAATGACAGAAATCGCCAGAAGAAAAATGCCCGAAGCCCATTTCATCGAAGCAGATTTTTCAAGGGGATTGCCGGACGAAGTAAAAAACGTAAAATTTGATTTCATAGTATCTACATATGCGTTGCATCATCTGGATAATGAACATAAAGTCGATTTTATAGCGGAATTGAAAAGCTTGTTAAATCCCGGGGGGAAGATAATCATAGGAGATATTGCATTTAAAACTACATCTGAGTTTGAAAAATGCAGGCTTTATTATCCCGATGGATGGGATGAGGATGAGATATATATTGTTTTTGATGAAATAAGGAGCTCGTTGCTTAGCAGAGGCCTTGATTGCACCTATACCCAGGTATCAGACTGTGCGGGTGTTTTGGTGATTGAGTAATTGCAAAGGGAGAAGCCATGACAACCGATGAAATAATAAGCTACTGTTTATCGAAATCTGAAGCATATATTGATATCCCCTTCGGAGACATACCTATATGTATATTATGACAAGAATTGAATTTGCAGAATACACAGAAATGTATTCGGAAAAAACAGGCAGGATACTGTCATATCAGGATAATTACATCCCCCGGCTAAGAGACGCAAAGCACAGCCTGCTTATCCTGGAAGATAAGACTGTTATAGGTATTGGTTCATTATGGGATAATTACATCCATCCTCACAGGGACTATATAAGCATTTTTATAATTCCTGATAAAAGGCGTAAGGGTTTGGGGACACTGCTGTTTTCGTTTATTTCCCTGTCAGTATTCCGGCCATAAGATATACAAGCGGCGAATTCCAGTATATCGTTATCTCGTTGCAGGAATAGCTCTGTGAGTTATCGGCATAACACTTGGCAGGCGGCAGACCGGCAAGCACATTCCTTGCATATGGATCCTCAAGATTTGAGTTGGCGCCGCCGACAAGCATACCCCTCATGGTCTTGTTTAATACCATAGATGGCCTGTGATGGGTGTTTTCCGGCGACAGCGTGCCATAACCTGTCACAAAGCAGTACGAAGTGGGGTTCGCGCCGAGCAGGTAATCCAGTTGCTTCTTTGCAAGGTCTGTATCTTTGCCGTTAATCCTGTTTGCCATCAGGATAGCCATGCCGCTGTTGGCCAGCTTCATATTGCTGCCCCATGGATATACATCGCCTACCATGGAGAAATATCCGTCTTTTTTAGCATAAGACTCTATATAGGAAATATACTTATTGAAGCTGTCGCTTATCTTATTTGCCAGACCGGCGTCCTGGCTTTCAGATGTAAGATATGCATAGTAGCCGTAAAGGCCCACCGACTCCCAGCCAAGGCCGTTGTATATCATGTTGATGTCCATTGAGCTGAGCTTCCTGCTGTAAGCAGGATCACCTGTAGTCTTGTAAAGCTCGCACAATGCCCAGAAATACTCATCGGTATCAGTCGTATCAGGGTATTCGCCTGTAAGTACATCGCCTGGATTTTTAAACCCGCCATTATTCTCATGGCTTTCCATATATGCAAGGGCGCGTTTAGCCGCAGCAAGGCATTTCTTTGAGAATGCCGCGTCATACTGGTCATAGACCCTTGCGGCAATGGCCATTACGGCGGCAAAATCGCCTGTCGCGCAGTTCGAAATAGGAAGGATAAAAAGTTCATCGGATGATTCATCAGGCATTACCGTGCCGTCAAAGTTAAGCCCTGTTACCTTGTGGTAAACGCCGCCGGTTTTTTCATCCTGCATCTTTAACATCCATTCCAGTTCGTACCTGACTTCATCGAGTACATCCGGGATACCGTTTCCGCTTTCGGGTATGCCAACATTATCGGTGAATACCTGACTGAAGTCCTCATAAGCCAGTAACAGATCCGCCGCCGCTTTGGCTCCGGGCACCACGTAGCGCCCGTAATCGCCGGCGTCATGCCAGCCGCCTGACACATCCTTTGTATCGTTCGTGCCATATATGGTCGCTTTCCTGGTATGGCATGCCTTATGCGCAAAATCTCCGGCATACTCCTCGCCGAGATCGCTTCCGCATCGCATCATGTAGAACATTTTCACTATATCCGTAAAAATGTCTCCATACACGTCTTCACCTATCACGAACTCATACGATTCACCGCTGTTTTCGGCTGCGATTTTGTATCTGCCTGGTTCGGTCACACTTGAAAAATCGCCGTAAGCCACAATTTCCCCTGCGCTTTTCGATTCTGTGCTCCCGGTGATATTTCCTGTGAACACAGTCTTTCCTGTATTTACATCAATAACATCAAATTTCGTATCTTTGCTGCTGTCGCGGAAAATGGCGATCTTTTTATCATTTGGCCTGTAACCGACCTGGTTGATATTGATTGCAGGCCCCTCCTGGATATTGGTATCAGGGATTACCGCGCTGGAATCATCCAGTATGATGAGTTCTACATTATCGATATAGACAGTATGTGCCGGCAACTCTCCGTCGGGTTCATGGAAACCGAGGTTGAAGCAGAACCTTGGGGCCAGGTCGGTTGGCTCTTTCATCGTGAAAGTAAACTCAAAGTGCTGCATTTCAGTTGTTACAGGAAGGCTTCCCTCGCCTGCGTATGCGTGATAATCTCCCCCATTGAGCTGGATGCGCCATTCGATTGTCCTGTCTATGGTGGATTTTATGTCAAATGCCATCTTATATACGGCGTTCTGGAATACCTTAAATCCGTCGCAGTAAATTTGTACAGCATGCTTGACGCGGCCTGTTCTTTCGATGACTACTTCCATCTGCCCGTCTTTTACTGCATAGGATGCACTTCCCCCGGATTCCGTGTAGATTCCCCACATGCTGTTGGATTCGTCGAATGACCCGCCGGGGATAAGGTTGCCTTTTTGCTCTTCCCCGTCCTTCTTCACTTCTTCAGCGGGCAGAGTTTCTTCTGTCGGCTTTGCTTCCTCGCCGGGCTGAAATGCTTCAGAAGGCTGATCTTTAACAGGCTGTTGTGTAGGCTGTTCCATGTCCGTTTCCTGGGTTCCGGTGCCACAGCCGACCATGGAAATTAACAGACATAGAATCAACAACAGTGACAGAAGCTTTTTCATCGTATTCCTCCTTTTTTCAATTTCGGAGCTGTATCAGGAAAGTGCATTGATAGCACAAGCCTTGCATACCTATAATTAATTATATAATTTTGGAAAATATATTCAATTGTTTTTGGACAATCAAAGGACAGCATATTTTATACGATACCGCCGTACCAGGCTGTATGAAGGGCAATTAGCTTGAAGATGCAATATCTTTATGTGATAAGAAAAGCGACAACAGAAGATGCGAACCGCCTGGCGGAGATACATGTTTTTGGCTGGAGATTCGCATACAGGAACCTGATACCTGACGATTTCCTTTTCAAAAAGATGGAAGTGGTAAAAAGGGCTGCTTCCTTTAAACAGTCCATAGAAGAGAACAGGGAAGATACATATGTGTACGAGGAAGACGGGATTATAAAAGCCTTTATGACAGTCGGTCCATGCCGCGATGAGGGGAAAAAAGGCTCCTATGAAATATGGGGGATATATGTGGATCCGCTGATGACAAGGAGCGGTATTGGTACCCGAATGGTGGAGTTCTGTAAAAATATAGCATTGAAGTCGGGATACAGGGAAATATTATTATGGGTTCTTGAGGGCAATGAAATCGGGATCAACTTCTATAAGAAATCCGGGTTTCAGCATGACGGCCCGGTAAAACTTCTCGAGAATTTCAACCGAAATGTATACCGTTATTGCAAACCCTTGGGATAAGATAATGCCAGGTGAAGTAAAATGAATTACTGGGGCCGTGAATGGGCAAATCATGATATCTCTGATTTCAGGAAATATATTAACCCCGAAAGGGATTATATGAAAGGGATTATATTTTTCTTGATTATTTCAGGACCAATAATGTAAAAACTGTATGAGACATCGGCTGCGGTTTTGGAATCTCCTGGACGGATTCGAGTTACTCCTCTTTGAAACGAACGGAAGGGGCGAAAGGGAAGTAATCTTTAAAAACAGACAGACTGTATCAAGTCATAAGAAACGCATATGTCAGAACTTAAAGAGTCTTTCCCGAATGTTAAGATAAGTCATACTGCTTCCGGCAAATAAACCGTTATATGAAAAATTAAATCAATCATAAGACGATGGTAAAGGACATACATATAAGCATGTTCTTTTAATATTTTTATGCGGAGGATATCCATGAGGTACGAAAGGGATGGCTGTGAAGGGTTTGACGAACTTATTTCATTATACCTTCCCGACAGGATAAAAACAGCCGTCAGGGGTATAAAACGGGAATACCTGAAGGAACTCGAGGAATTGAGGATTAGGGCAGGCCAGCCCTTAATGGGAGTGTTCTCAGGATTTGACCACTTTATAGGCAGGGACGGGTTTTTATCGGACAATTCCCAATTCGCGCTCGTTATCTCACCGAAAGAGGTCAATGACCTGTTCATGCTGCTATGCGAGCATTCGGTCTATGCCTACCAGGATGACATAAGCCGGGGATTCATAACCCTGAAAGGCGGGCACAGGGCCGGAATATGCGGAACGGTGATCTATGAAGGAACGAGCATCAGGGGGATGAGGGACATTTCCTCCGTCAATATTCGCTTTTCCAGGCAGGTAAAAGACTGTGCCAGGGAAGTTTTCAGCTATATCGTGCGCAGCCGGCAGGATATTTACAATACACTGATACTGTCTCCGCCCCGGTGCGGGAAAACTACCCTTCTGCGTGACCTGTGCAGGCTTGTTAGCAGCGGGACGGGGGGATTTTTCAAGGGTCTCAGGACTGCGGTGATCGACGAGAGGTCCGAACTGGCGGCAAGTTACAGGGGCGTGCCCCAGAACGACCTGGGACCCCGGACCGACGTGCTGGACGGCTGCCGTAAAAGCGACGGCATTGAGATGATGCTCAGGGGTATGGCTCCCCAGGTCATTGTTGTGGATGAATTAGGTGCGAACCGTGATCCGGATGCCATAAGGATGGCCTGGAACGCGGGAGTAAGGATAATTGCCACCGCCCATGCCTTTGGCCTCGAAGATTTCAGAAAAAGGCTGGGGGTTGGGCAGTTAGCCGCTGAAGATGGGTTTGAGAGGATAATACTTCTTGGAATGAACGAGGGAAAAAGATGGGCAAAGGTGATGGATGCCTGTGGAAATGAGCTCGGTTGTTTTATTAAAGGGAATCGGATGCCTGATGGTATTCGGGGGATGCACTGCTTTCGGGATGAAACTGTCTGCAAGACTGGCAGAGAGGAGGCGTGCCCTGGCAAAACTTTCAGAGATCCTGCTTGACCTGAAAAACAGGATCTGCGGCCTTGGGATACCTCTTTATGCCGCATTTGAGGATATCGGCGCCAGGGGGACCGGGGGCATGTGGTCGGATATCTTTATGAAATGCAGCCAGTTAATGAGAGAACAGCGCCTGGACGCAGGTTCGGCATGGAGGACAGTAATCTCTGAAAGCAGGGATTTACTGCCGCTGGAACCATCGGACTGGGATAAACTGGATGATTTCGGCGATTTGCTGGGCAAATCGGACAGGTATAACCAGGAACCGGTGCTTGAAATGGCAAGGGAAAATGTCGCGCTGCTGGAGAAACAGGCCGAGGAGGCCGTGCGAACGAAAGGCAAGCTGTACAGAAACCTCGGCGCCCTGTGCGGCGCGGCTGTGGTTATCCTGCTGATATGAAGCGGCATTCCCTTATGAGATAAATTGGTTTTCGAACAGCATGACAACTGAAACAGGATATACCAGTGACTGATTGATAAATGTAGCCATGAAGAAAAAGTGCACGGAGGAATCGTCCCCTGTGCAGGAGAGGAAGCAGGTATGGATGTGGATCTGATATTCAAGATAGCGGCAATCGGTATTCTGGTATCAATTTTGAACATCGTGCTTTCAAAATCGGGCAGGGAGGAGATGGCCATGATGACCACGCTGGCCGGAGTTGTTGTAGTCCTGCTGATGGTGGCGAAGGAGATCGTTAACCTTTTCAACACCGTCAAAACACTATTTGGATTTTAGGGATCTGGTATGGAAGCTGAACTTTTTCGGATTGCCGTGATAGGAATAGTAGCCGCGATCCTGGCCGTTATAATATCCGAGAAAAAACCTGAACTGGGGCTGCTGCTCGGGCTCGCTTTCGGGATAGTTGTCCTGGTCGTGGCTTTCAGCAAGGCCGGGGCGATAATAGAAGTCCTGGAGGATACGGTCAGCAAGGCGGGTATTGACGGAAACCTGCTCGTGCCGGTACTGAAGGTGACCGGGATGGCCTATGTGACTCAGTTTTCCGTTGACGCCTGCAGGGATGTGGGGCAGAATTCCATAGCAGGGAAGGTAGAGACTGTAGGAAAGATCATGATGCTTGCTGTTGCGGTTCCAATAGCCACATCACTGATCAGGATTATCTCTTCCCTGATTTGAGACCTTATGCCGGCCAATGCTGATGTACGCGGGAGGAACGGGTGAATGTACATAATGAAGACAAATGGCCTGAAAAAAATAACGTTCATGATCCTGACCCTGGTTATGCTTTTATCTCCTGTTGCGGGATACTGCCTGCCATACGGGGATGATGAAGCGGGACTGAATGAGGAGATCATTGAAAATAAGCTGAAAAGCGTTGACATCAGGTCCATCAGGGACGCAATGGATGAGGAGATCGAAAAGATGCCAATAGCAAAGTCATATTTCAGTTCTCAGGATATCCTGGACGGCGCTCTCAGGGGCAGACCGGCCGATAGCCTTAAGAACCTTCCCAAAATACTTCTCTCGGTCCTTGGTGAGGAAGTTAAGGCTAACCTGGCGCTGGTCCTGCAGCTGTTCGCGGTGATGGTCCTGGGAGCCGTGATCCGTTCCCTGCAGCCATTGGGAAGCGGGATTCCCAACGAAGTCGCAAAGCTAACGGTCAACGGGGTACTGATCGTGATATCCGCTGTCAGTTTCGGAAGCATCGTGAAAACAGCCATGACCACCATCGAGTCGATGCAGTCAATTGCTTCTGTTGCGATGCCTGCCCTGTTCGCGCTGATGGCATCTGCGGGGAGGATAGTGTCGGTATCTGCCATGCAGCCTTTGATGCTTTTTGGAGTGAATGCCGCATGCCAGCTTTTAAAAACCGTATTCCTCCCGCTAACGGTAATGGCGGGACTGCTGTTCCTGGTTGACAGCGTTTCCGAACGCTTTAAAGTCAAGAACCTGGCAAAGCTTTTGAAGAGCGGGGCTGTATGGGCCACAGGAATATTGACGATGGTATTTTCTGTTATCGTTTCAGTCCAGAAGATTGCAAGTTCCTCGGTTGATGCGGTAACCCTGAAAACAACCAGGTTCGCTCTTGGCAGCCTTGTTCCGGTAGCCGGGAAGTACATGGCCGACGCTGCGGACACCATTATTTTGTGCACGACTGCGGCGGGAAACGTGGCCGGGATACTTACAGTAACAGTCCTCATAGTTGTTTCGGTGATCCCGTTCATCAAGGTATTCGTCATCATGCTTGCATTAAGGCTGGCAGCGGCTTTCGGCTCGCCCATATGCGATGAGAACGTATGCGAGGCCATTGAAGAAGCAGCGGGCTGTCTTTCGGTGATAATGGGGATCATGGGAGCGGCGCTTTTCGTTATTATTTTACTGGCAGGAACACTGATGAACGCAAGCGGCGTCATGAAGTAGGGGGCCGGGATGGATACGCTTAAGGCATGGATAATAACACTGGTTACGATAACCGTTTTATGCTCGATAATTGAAAAGTTCGCTCCCGAAGGGAACCTGAACAAGTACGTCAGACTCGTTTGCGGGCTTTCGGTGACGGTCGCAATGGCCATGCCGGTCCTGAATATGGCCAAAAGCGGCTTCGATTTTGACAGCATGGTATGGAACGATTATGTGAAGCTTTCGGAGAAAGAACTGAAGAGAAGGATAGACAGGCTCATGGAAGAGGATTCGAAGCAGATGCTGGAAGTCTACAGGCAGTCGCTTATAAATGACATCAAGGGACGGTTCAGGGCCGATCCGGAGTTTTCGGTCGCGGCAGCCGACGCGGTATTATACGAGGACCCCAATGATGAGCGCTACTGCATGATAAGAACCCTGTACCTGAAACTGGAGCCTTCGGGCCGGAACAGCACAAAAACCATAGACAAGGCAAAGGTAGAGTATATAAAACAGGAGCTCACCGAAGTGTTCGCCATTGACGGGAACCAGGTCATTATAGAACTTAGCGGGTTCAATGGAGGAGGTTAATATGATAAAAGGCATTACCGGCTTCTTTGTCAGGAAAAATGACGGAAAAGAGAAAAGAAAGCTTTCTGCTTTCGAGATCCTGCTCATTATAGTGATTCTCGGGATCATAATCCTTATAGCCGCCAGTTCACTGGCAAAACCATCCGGGACGAAGGACACCATGAAAAACTCAGGCAGCGCCCAAAGCTATGAAACCGGTTCGTACCAGCCGGGAAAGTTCATAAACGGTCAGGACATGGTGGCTGATATCGAGAGAAGACTGGCAGAGATCTTATCCAAGGTTGAGGGAGCGGGGGAGGTAAGCGTTATGGTGTTCGCCGACACGGGCGGCGAGCAGGTCCCTGCCTACAATAACGAGCAGGATACCAGGAACGAGGAAAGGGCTGACGGCAGATCATCTGAGATAAGCGAGACGCGCCAGCTGGTTTTGTCGGGGAACGATGAGCCGGTCATCCTGAAAGTAATAATCCCGCAGATCCAGGGAGTGGTCGTGGTTGCCGAGGGAGCCGATGATATCCTGATCAGGGCCCAGCTGAACAATGCCGTCTGCACCCTTTTGGGAATCCCTGAGCACAGGGTCCAGATATTGAAGCATAAATAGGGGAGCATCGTAAATATAATTTTTATATAGAGCAATAATGCCATAAGTTTATAATCTTTCGCCTAATAAAAACTTACGACATTTGCCTGTGGAGGGAAAGGGTATGAAAAGGAAGCAAATAGTTGTACTGGGGCTTGTTCTTGTAATAATCTCGGTCGGGATACTGCAGTATAACTACAATACGCGCGGAGAAGCCGGAAAGCCTGCCACGGAAGCTTCAGCCGCAGGACAGGAAGACAGGCTGGAGGACATACCCGGAGCAGCGGTTTATGTGGATGCCTCGGATGATACTGATACAAGCAAGAATAACATACAGCAATCGGATGGGTACTTCGCTGCCATACGCATGGAGAGAGACAGGGCCAGGAGCAAACAGAAAGAGGAACTGACCGCCATAGCAAACGCTTCGGCTGACGGAACGGTGGCCGCATCCGCGACGGTAACGCAACTGGAAGCGCAGGAAAAACTTCTCGGTATTATAAGAAGGTCCGAAGCGGAGAACACCATTGAAACCCTGGTAAAACAACTGGGATTCGAGGATGCCCTGGCGTACATGAGCGAAACGGACAACGTGGACGTTATAGTTAAGGCGTCAAGCCTGTCTGCCCAGGAGGTCGCCAAAATAAGCGATATTGTTGTACGTCATGCCGATGTGACAATGGATAAGATAACCGTCAAAAATGTAAATTAAGGGACGGTTCTTTTAAATCAAACCGTCCCCGGAATAGCAAAATAAAAAACGTACCTCAGGTACGTCTTGACTGCTGACAAATATGATTTGTCAGCAGTTTTTTATTTGCATATGAATACCGGTTAACCGGCTTATTCCGCGTTCATAGCGGCAAAAGCTTTCTGAAGCTGAGATTTCTTCCTGGAGGCGGTATTCTTGTGGATGATATTTTTGGCAGCAGCCTGGTCTATCTTTTTAATGGCTTTTCTGAGCAGTTCCGGGGTTTCGGGAGACTTTGCCTCCAAAGCTTCACGGAAATTGCGCAGAGTAGTCTTAAGCTCGGACTTCTTTATACGGTTCTGCATCCTTTTGGCTGCGCTTACTTTCACTCTTTTAGCTGCTGATTTAATATTCGGCATCTATACTCACCTCCTATCGGCTTCGTGCAACAAACAATATATTAACACGAAGTATCCGCCTTTGCAAGGATTTTTATCAAAACAGGCAGGTCTGTCAGGTGATTTTTGCGGTTGCTCCGGCCCTGAAAGCTTGACTGGGCTATCAATAATATCATAATATTATTAAATAAGATATCAGGGATTGGAGTTTTGGTTATGCAGAAAAAAGGAACCATATTGAGCGGTATGAGACCAACGGGAGCCCTGCATCTGGGCAATTACCTCGGGGCCCTTGAAAACTGGATCAGGCTCCAGGATGATTACAACTGCTTTTTCTTTATCGCAGACTATCATGCCCTGACCACCGGTTACGAAGATACCGGGGAGCTGAAGAATAATATTACCGATCTGTTGGCCGGATGGCTTGCCGCAGGTCTTGATCCGAATAAGAGTACCTTTTTCATACAGAGCGACATAAAGGAGCATGCGGAGCTTCACCTGCTGTTTTCCATGATTGTTCCCCTTTCATGGCTGTACAGGTGTCCCACGTATAAGGACCAGCTTTCGCAGATGAAGGATAAAAACATTACCACTTATGGCTTCCTGGGCTATCCGTGCCTGCAGGCTGCCGACATCCTGATGTACAAGGCCGACTTTGTTCCCGTCGGAGAGGATCAGCTTCCCCACGTGGAGTTAACCCGCGAGATAGCAAGGCGGTTTAATTTCCTTTACGGATGCGAACTGTTCCCGGAACCCCAGTCGCTCCTGACGAAGGCAAAGGTGCTTCCAGGCACCGACGGGCGCAAGATGAGCAAGAGTTACAATAATACCATAGCTTTTTCCGACAATCCTGAGACTGTGAACAAAAAGATCATGAGCATGATAACCGATCCTGCCAGGATCCACAAAACCGACCCCGGGCATCCGGAAGTATGTACGGTCTATGCTTACCATAAGATCTTTTCCGAGAACGAAGTCCCTGAGATCGAGCATCAGTGCAGGAACGGCGAAATAGGCTGTGTCGCCTGCAAGAAAAAGCTGGCTGCGAATGTGGCGAAGGTCATGACGCCGATATACGAGAGAAGGCAGGAGTGGGTCAACAGACTCGATGACATAAGGGATATCATAAACGAGGGCAATAAAAAAGCCCGGTCGGTTGCACAAAAAACCATGGCTGAAGTCAGGGAAGCCATGAAAGTTGGCTGGTAACTAACTTACGAGGCTGGATGGGGGATATAGTGAAAAGCGCGCTGACTGATGCCTGCACAATAAAACTTGAGAATTTCGAAGGCCCTTTCGACCTGCTTTTCTATCTGATAGAAAAAAACCAGATAGATATTTATGACATACCCATAAATATCATAACAGAGCAATATCTTGATTATCTCAATGCCATGCAGGAACTTGACCTGGAGATAGCCTCGGAATTTCTTGTCATGGCTGCCACGCTTCTTCATATAAAGTCCCGCATGCTGCTGCCCGAAAAGGAGCCGACGGAGGAGGAAGCGGCCGACCCGAGGGAAGAACTGATAATCAGGCTGCTTGAGTATAAAAAATACAAGGAATATGCAAAGGTGCTGGGCGAGAGGGAGGTCAAATGGAGCAAGGCTCACTATAAGCTTCCTGAAGCGATTCCTGCCGTCTCCCCCGAAAACGAGATAGAAGTTTCTCCCGCGATCCTGAGATCGTATATGCTTGAACTTCTGAAGAAATACCGTGAAAAGAGAGCCGACGTAACCGGCAGGATGCAGAAAATCCTGAACAGGGAGAAAGTTTCCCTTAAGGCCAAGGTCAGGGAGATCCTCGAGCTTCTCGGCCAGGGGATCAGGATCTGCTTTTCAAAGGTCTTCAGTATAAGGAAAAAGAGTCGTCTCGAAGTTGCGACAGGTTTTCTGGCCATGCTCGAGATAACCAAGGCAGGGTATGCCGCCATAGAACAGCCTGTTCCTTTTGGCGAGATCTACATCACCCCCGGCAGGAAGAATGACGATACCGATCCGATGCCCATAATAGAGGATGATATGTAAATGAGTTCGATAACCGATACCGAAATCATAATAGAAGCCGTGCTTTTTGCTTCGGGAGATCCTGTGCCGCTTGACAAGCTGGCAGAAATAATAGGTCATGACAGGAAAACGACAAAAATGATCATGTCCAACCTGGTATATAAATACCAGAACTCGCCGCGCGGCATCATGATCAGGCAGATAGATGACGGATACCAGCTGTGTACCAAGCCGGAAATGGATGAATACATACAGAAGCTCGGAACCGTACGGAAAAGGCAGGGACTTACTCCCGCTGCCTATGAGACACTGGCCATAATCGCATACAACCAGCCTGTCACCAGGGCTTACATAGAGCAGATAAGGGGAGTTAACAGCGACAGCGTCATAATGAAACTTGTGGAGCGTAATCTTATCCGGGAAGCCGGCAGGGATGACGCGCCGGGCAAGCCCAAGCTGTATGAGACCACCGAAGAATTTTTGAGAGTATTTGGTTTCTCGTCAATCAAAGACCTGCCGCCGCTGGAAATGAACGAAGTTCCAGAGTTCCTTGAGAATGTTCCCCTTGACTGAAAAAGGCATGGAATAATTTACTAAGAGCCGGAAATCATATGTTACGGAGGTGCTTATGGTTTTCACGGCTCTTTTTTTGCTGCTGCTAATAACCATACTCATATGCATGTCAAGGCTGTCGTTCATGGCGCTTTTATACTTCGACTGCAATGGAATCCATTTTGAAATCAGGGTGATGTATTACAAACTGCTGACATTATTTAGATGGAATCTTGAAGAAAGCGGACTTGATTTTCTGGTAAAAAAGAAAAAGGCCGTTCCGGAAGGACATAAAAAGGAAAAAGGCCGTGTTTCGGGCGTCCTGAGCATTATTTTTTCAAAAGACACCTATAATCACCTGAAAAGCAACCTCGAAATATTCGATTTGTCGGTAAAGGGAAGACTGGCCACCAGGGATGCTTCGCTTACCGCGAGGTTATACGGAGGAATATGGAGCGTCATCGGGATACTGATTCCCTTTATCCCTCAAAAGCGGCTTGTCCTGGATTTTTACCCTGATTTTCAGAAGGATACGCCCGATTTTCATGTTTCCTGCATATTAAGGGTCAGAATAATCCATATTATAGTTTTGATAGCCAATCATTTCAGAAAAAAACTCAGGAAAGGAAGAAGTGAGACTTATGGGACAGCATCCGATTGAAGCGCTAATGAAGACTGCGATGGAAAGCATCAAGGAAATGGTTGATGTAAATACGATAGTGGGAGATGCGGTCCAGACCATAGACGGGACCGTCATAATACCCGTTTCCAAGGTGACATTCGGGTTTGCTGCAGGCGGCGGTGAATACTGCCAGGACAGGAAAAGCGAGAATCCCAATTTCCCCTTCGCCGGGGGCAGCGGCGCCGGCGTGAGCATAAACCCGGTGGCTTTCATGATCGTTGGCAGGAACAATACCATAAAAATGATACCGGCTTCACCAAATGCAGCCCTTGACCGCGCACTTGAAAATATCCCCAATATCATCGAGCAAATAAGAAAGGCGCTTGATACTAACCATAAGCCCAAAAAGGAATGTGACAAACAGGAAAAAGAAAAGGATAAGGGAAAAGAGACAGCCGAAAAAGAACCGCTTCTGAAATACCAGGATACCAGCGAAGAAAGGGAATAATGAAAAATATCATTTTAGAAGGGGCCCATCGAGTTATCGATAAGCCCCTTTACTATACCGGTTATTAATCGGTATGGCCGCTTATGTCGTTATTGTTTCTGCTGAGGATACTGATTTCCTGTATAGGTCTGGAATACTTTCTTAACGATGTTACCGCCGATTGTTCCGGCTTCACGGGAAGTCAGGTCACCATTATAGCCCTGTTTAAGGTTGATACCAAGCTGTCCTGCGATTTCGTACTTCATGTTGTCAAACTTGGTTTTGCTGTTGGTGCTGTTGTCTGCCATTAATCTCACCTCCTCAATACTTATTATGGCTGTGCTTGATTAGTTTATAAGTAGAAAGTTATGGAGCGGGAAGAAAATATTCGACATTTTTAACGAAAAAATGTATAATTAATGCAGGATTATTTATAACTTGACAGATCATTTGTTGTAACTGTCAATATATTGTGGTATATTCATAGTAGGTATACAATCGGGCAAATTTTATGTGCGCTTTTTAACAAAAGATAAAAAATTGCATTTTTGCAATTTCGGGAGGAGATCAAAGTGCTTTCCAACCTTCTGTTCACCAAGAGCAATATCGAGCGGGGCCTTGATGCCGCCTGGCTCAGAAACACCGTTATTTCTCAGAATATAGCAAACGTCGATACTCCCGGCTATAAAAGAAAGGTCGTCCAGTTCGAAGAGTTTCTCAGCGATGAAATGAAAACAGGTAAAATTTCAAAGGGCAAGTCCAGGCTGTACGGCGATGATATACGGATAATCGAGGATCCGTCAGAATCGTCCTACAGGAGCGACGGCAATAATGTCGATATTGAAAATGAAATGGCATTGCTTGCCGCCAACACCCTGCGCTACAATACTTTGATTCAGAAAATAAACGGGGACTTTCAGAAACTGAAGCTGGTTATCAGGGGAGGCAGATGATAAATGGGTTTGTTTAATTCTTTCAATATCAGCGCTTCGGCTCTGACCGCCCAGCGGCTTCGCATGGATGTAATAGCCCAGAATATCGCCAATGTGAACACGACCCGCACTGAGAACGGCACCCCTTACAGGAGGAAGACGGTCGTTTTCCAGGAAAAGGAGGCAGATATTCCTTTTTCCCGGCATCTTTCGGAGCAAAGCCGCCAGCGCTATCTTGCCGGAGGCGGAGTAAGGGTCACCGCAATAGTTGAAGATACTTCGCCTTTCAGGGAAGTGTACGATCCGAGCCATCCCGATGCCGACGAGAACGGTATCGTCAGGATGCCCAATGTTGAGATAGTCACTGAAATGGTCAACATGATATCGGCGACACGCGCCTATGAAGCCAATGTGACGGCGCTCAACGCTTCAAAGTCCATGGCTTCGAAAGCGCTTGAAATAGGAAGATGATCCGCAGCAGATGAAAAGGAGGCTATAAATGGCTATACAGGGCATTAACCCGGTAAATGACATAGCTGCCGCATCGGTACGCGCAGCAGGCAAAACGGAAGAAAGCGTCAGCTTTAAGAATCTCCTGATGGATGCGCTTTACAACGTCAACGCTCTTGAACAGGAATCGGCAAAGCTGACAGAAGACTTTATAGCGGGCAGGACCGACAGCATCCATTCGGTCCTGATAGCGGCAGAGAAAGCTACCATATCGCTGCAGTTCATCACAGAGGTTCGCAACAAGGTCCTGGAAGCATACCAGGAGATAATGAGAATGCAGATATAATGTTTTAATATACTAAAGATAACGGCGTGGAGGTCATTATGCCGGAAGGGATAAAAAAGCTTTTTGAAAAGCTGAAAGGCTATTGGAACGATCTTGGGAAAAGCCAGAAAATCCGCATCTTCGTTATGGCGGGGATAGTTGTGGCAGCCGTGGTCCTGACACTGGCGCTTACACTGAGGGTCGAATATGTTCCGCTGTTCGATACCACCGAGGATATCGACCTTCAGCCTGTCGTCGATTACCTGACCGAAAACAGCATCAAGTTCAGAAAAGGCCAGAACCAGATCTATGTGGACAGTAAAAGGAAGCTTGATGTCGAGTTCGATATAAGCACCCAGGGTCTTGTCTCGCCGGAAGTCACTTTCGCAGACACTTGGGGAAAGCTGTCCCTGACGGCTACCGAAAAAGATAAAGAGCAGCTCTGGAAAAACTACCTGACCAACGACCTGGTCTATAAACTTAAAAAATTCGAGAACGTGGAGAATGCCACCGTCCAGTATTCAAAACCTGAAAAAACCTACTGGGTTTTATCCGGCAATGAAAACCAGGAGGGCAGCGCTTACGTAATGCTGAAAACCAAGAAAGCGCTGACTCCCGAACAGGTCGAAGCCGCAGTCAGGGTAGTCGCGGCTTCCCTCGGAATCCCGACCGATAAAATAACCATTGTTGACCATAACCTTAACCTGCTGACCAGGGATTATGAGCAGACCGATTTGGTCAAGGCCAGCACCCAGGACGACATGCGCCGGCAGAGGCAGCAGGAACTGGAAAACAAGGTTTATGATTTCTTTAAGGTCGGAGTGGCCCAGAACGAATTTTTCGATACCATGAGCGTTTCAGTAAACGCGGTGCTGGATTTTGACACGCTGAAAAGCTCGTCAGTCAGGTATACCCGTCCCATCGAGGACGAGGATGCCGTACTCAGTGAAGAGATCCTTGAGGAATCACTGACGAACGCCGGCCAAGGGGATATCCCCGGAACCGATACCAACCCGCAGGGAACCACAAGCTACCAGTTCGGCGAGGAAGGCAATTCACAATACAACAAGAGCCATACCATCAGGGAGAACCTTTACAACCAGACCAACGAGGAATCTGAGAAGGCCGTGGGCAAGCTTATCAGCGATCAGTCCACCATGTCGATCTCGTTGTGGTACGGCAACAGGATACAGACAGCGGACGGCCTTACGCCTGAGTACCTGGACGAGGTCAGGCGGTCGGCTTCCGCCGCGACCGGCATCCCATTGGAAAACATAACTGTCAGCATTCAAAAGCTGGTTGCGGAAACCGTGCCGGAAACTACATTTATGGACACGATTTCCATGCTGTTTGACAAGTTCGGGTTCTACGCCCTTATGCTGATATTGCTGGTTGTGATGGTTATCACGGCTATGCCTAAGAAGAAGGCTGTTCCGGCCATGGAAGCCGCAGTCCTTGAAGCAGCCGCTGCAGGCGGGACAGCGCAGGAAGAGCAACCGGAAGAGCTTCCTGATATCAATCTGCAGGAACAGTCCGAAATCAAGCGCCAGATTGAAAAATTCGTACAGCAGAATCCTGAGGCCGTGGCGCAGTTGTTGAGAAACTGGATCGCAGAGGATTGGGAATGATGTGTTGACAGAGCAACTTCCCGGAGGTGACATAAAGAGGGTCATGGCATTGAGAAATGAAATGAGAGAACTGACCGGAAGAGAAAAAGCTGCCATGCTTCTTATTACCCTCGGGCCGGAGAAGTCGGCCCGGATTTTCAAACACCTTAAAGAAGAGGAGATAGAGCAGCTTACGCTTGAGATAGCCAACATCAGGACCGTATCTCCCAATGAAAGGGATAAGGTGCTGAACGAATTCTACCAGCTTTGCCTTGCCCAGCAATACATAACAGAAGGCGGTATCGGTTACGCCAAGGAGATACTTGAGAAGGCAGTGGGAACCGAGAAGACCATGGAGATAATCAACAAGCTGACCGTATCGCTGCAGGTACGGCCTTTCGACTTTGTCAGGAAAGCCGATCCTGCCCAGGTCCTGAACTTTATCCAAAGCGAACATCCGCAGACTATTGCGTTGATATTGTCATACCTGAAACCTAACCAGGCCGCGGCGGTCCTTGCTGCCCTGCCCCAGGACAAGCAGGCTGACGTGGCAAAAAGAATAGCTACCATGGACAGGACGTCCCCTGAAATAATCAAGGACGTGGAAAGGGTCCTGGAGAAGAAACTGTCGGCTCTCGTGACCGAGGACTTTACCGCTGTAGGCGGCATCCAGGCTATTGTCGATGTCTTGAACGCGGTGGACAGGGGCACGGAGAAATTCATCATGGAAACCCTCGAAATCGAGGATACCGATCTCGCGGAAGAGATCAGGAAGAGAATGTTCGTATTCGAAGATATCCTGCAGCTTGATAACCGCTCTATCCAGAGGTTTCTGCATGAGGTGGACAACAGCCAGCTTGCCCTTGCGCTGAAAGGAGCTACCGAGGAAGTACAGAACGTTATTTTCAGCAACATGTCCAAACGCCTGGCGGAGATGATAAAGGAAGACATGGAATACATGGGACCTGTGCGCCTGAAGGACGTGGAGGAAGCCCAGCAGAAGATCGTAAACGTTATAAGGAAGCTGGAGGATGCAGGAGAAATAATCATTTCACGTGGTGGAGGAGACGAAATAGTTGTATAGCAATAGCTTTGGGTACGGAGTATATAAGCGCAGCCAGGTTAATATAGGAAGCCCGTACAAAATGAAGCAAAGTGATCCTGAGCCTTCTGTGGTCGACGAGATTCTGGATAACGCCGCAGAAAAGGATGACCCTGAAAAAGACCTGAGGATAAGCCAGGATATAATCTATAAAGCAAAAGAAGAAGCCGCGGTGATAAAAAGGGAAGCCGAGCTTGAAGCCCAGAAACTGTACAGGGAAGCTGTCGATAAGGCAGAAAAAGAAGCTTCCGAGATCAGGCAGAAGGCAAAGGAGGAAGGTTACAGGTACGGGGAAGAACTTGCCCAGCAGCATTACAGCGACCTTATTGCCGAAGCCATGGAGTTCAGGGAACGCTGCAGGCAGGAGTGTGAACAGACTATTGCCTCCCTTGAACACGATATTGTGACGCTGATCGTGGATATCGCAGCCAAGGTAATAGGAGACGAGATCCGCAATAACCGGGAGGCTATTCTCGGGGTGGTCAGGGAGACCCTGAAATCCTGCAACAACAGGGAAAAAGTCGTTATAAAGGTCTCGCCCGACGACTATGAGACCGTAATAAATAATGAAGACAAGATCCTGACGTCAGTTAATGGCGTCAACGAAATTGAAATAAAGAAAGACGGGACACTGAAAAAGGGGTCCTGCGTCATTGATACCGGGATCGGGACGGTGGACGGGAGCGCCGATGTCCGTATCGAGAGCATAAGAAAGGCATTTTTTGATTTGTTGGGTGATGAACAGCAAGATGAGTAAGACCATATCCCTTGAAAAATATAAAAAACTGCTGGAATCGAGACACTTCGTCCGCTATTCCGGCAAAGTTTCAAAAGTTGTTGGCCTTACCATAGAATCCGAAGGCCCCGAAACCCATATCGGGGCCTTATGTCATATCATCTCCCATAATGACAGGACCGTTCTTGCCGAAGTGGTGGGGTTCCGTGACAATCATGTTCTTCTCATGCCCATAGGCGATATGTCAGGGATCGGTCCCGGCAGTCTCGTGGTCGCGGCTGACAGGGACCTTGAAGTGGGAGTGGGACAGGGTCTTCTCGGCAGGGTCCTGAACGGCCTGGGACATCCCATGGACGGAAAAGGTCCCATCGAGATAGAAAAGTATTATCCTGTCAACAACATGCCTCCCAATCCCATGACCCGTCCAAGGATAAACCAGGTGTTGCCGTTGGGAGTAAAGTGTATAGACGGGCTGCTGACAGTGGGAAAGGGCCAGCGTCTCGGCATATTTGCCGGAAGCGGCGTGGGAAAGTCAACCCTGCTGGGTATGATCGCAAGGAACACCAAAGCCGACATCAATGTCATAGCCCTGATAGGAGAGCGCGGCCGTGAAGTCAGGGACTTCCTGGAGAGGGACCTGGGCGAGGAAGGCCTCAAGCGATCCGTGGTGGTGATAGCTACCTCGGACCAGCCTGCCCTTATCCGCCTTAAAGGCGCTCTGGTAGCCACCGCAATTGCCGAATATTTCAGGGACTGCGGAAAGGATGTCCTGCTGCTTATGGATTCGCTTACCCGTTTTTCCATGGCGCAGAGGGAAGTTGGCCTTGCGATAGGTGAACCGCCTGTGACCAGGGGATATACTCCGTCTGTTTACGCTGCGATGCCGAAACTGCTGGAAAGGTCAGGCACATCGTCAAGGGGATCTATTACGGGGCTTTACTCGGTGCTCGTGGATGGTGACGACATGAACGAGCCCATAACCGATACGGCAAGAGGTATTCTGGACGGGCACATTGTCCTCTCGCGTCAGCTGGCACACCGCAATCATTACCCGGCTATCGACGTACTCGCTTCCATCAGCCGTGTCATGACCGATATTGTCGATGACGGACATAAAGCATGCGCCAACAAACTGCGGCGGTACCTGGCCATATACAGGGATGCCGAGGACCTTATAAACGTCGGGGCTTACGTGAAAGGGAGCAATCCCGATATCGACGAGTCCATAAGGCTCATCAAGGGCATAAATGAGTTTCTTGCCCAGGGTGTCTACGAACGTTTTACATACAACGAGACCATAGAACTTCTAAAAAAAGCCGTTGATAAGGCTTAAATCGCATGCGGGCACACAGCTTAATACAGTTTGCATTTTTGCGGCTGTAACCTGAAGCGATTAAACGCATGTCGGAGGTCAAATTGGCTGGATTTAAATTTCGTCTGCAAACTTTCCTGAATTTAAAAGAACGTCTTGAAAAAAATGCGAGGAACGAGCTTGGCATGGCCATAAAAAAGCTGGAGGAAGAAAAGGAAAAGCTCCGTGCCATAGAGGCGAACATTGACCATACTATGGAAGAGTTCAGAAGGGCATGCCAGGGTATCATTGATCGTGAAAAAATAAAAGAGATCAATGCATTTCTTGATTATCTTCAGGCTGAAAAAGAGAAGCAGGAGGTGAATGTTAAGAGGCAGCAGGAAATTGTCGATAAAATTAGAGAAAAGCTCGTTGAAATTATGAAAGAGAGAAAAGTCCTGGAAAACCTGAGGGAGAAGGACTACCAGGAATACCTGAAAGAAGAAGAGAAAAAGGAACGGCTGCAGGTAGACGAGCTTGTGAGCTATAACGAGAGCATAAAGCCCCCTCCGTCTGCAAGATAACGGAAGGGTATGATGGCTCAGGTAATGGCAGTTTCCTGACCTCGAGTTTCAACGACACGGGACCCGTTCGAAATCTTCTTTTCGGTAACGGGTGATGTTGTTAAAACGAGAGGAAAAAAGCCCCGCCGTCCATGAGATAACGGTAAGGTTTTATTTGCTCATAAAGCTGCCGAATTGGATAATACCGGCTGAGGAGATTATAAATGGCCAAGGAAAAAAAACAAGCGGAAAGCACCCCGGAACCTGTTAGGAACAACCCGCAAGAAAAGCCGGCAGGCTTATTGCACTCTGTTATTGTGATTTTTGTGGCGTTATTGGTTGTTGCACTGGTTTCCTTCGGTGTTTTTTATTTTTTCACCAGGAATAACATAAATGGCTTCGCAGATACGGTCAGACCATGGATAAAAGACAAGCCCATACTCAGGCTGGCCCTTCCGAAAGAGCGTGAACCCATAGATCCTGACGCTCCGGAGAACCTGACACAGAAAGAACTTGTAAAAAAATACAACGAGTATCGAGAAAAAGTAAAGAACCTTACCGAGAGCCTTGAGAAGGCCAACCAGGAAATCGCGAGGATGGAACAGGAGAACAAGGCAGCCGAAGACGCCGAGGCAATACTGAATGAAAACCAGGCGCTGCTTGAGACCATAAAGCAGGAACAGGAAGCGCTGAAGGCTGAGAAGGAAACCATCTCGAGAATGATTGCTTCCGGTGACAGGGAAGGATTCAGAGCGTACTTCGAGAAGGTGGACAAGGCCACGGCGGCTGAAATTTATAAAGAAATAATCGAGAAAACGGTGATAGACGAAGAAACAGCCAAACTGGCCAAATCTTTCGCCGAAATGGAACCGGCAAGGGCGGCCCAGGTATTGACCGAACTGTTCAGCAGCGACAGCGAGACGGCGCTGGATATCATCGAGAGCATGAAAGCTGACAAAATGGCATTGATCCTTGAGAGAATGGATCCAAAGGTTGCCGCTGAGATAATAAGCATGCTTGCCATGCGAAAAGCCGATCTTTGACAATCAAATAGTTATTTTGCGTGATTTGCGGCACAACAGCCGCAATTACGATATAACCGGGATATGAAAGGAGGTGAAGCAATGGTGCAGAACAGCGCAGTAAACGCCGATTTTCAGGTCCCCGTTCTTATAGGCTCGTTTTCCGGGAAAGCAGCCAGGGAGTTGTCTTCATCGGACCATACCTTTATGGATATGCTGAGTGAAAGGATCACGGCCAGGAGCAACAGGAATGTGCCGGTTCAAAAGACCGGGCCTGTGGTTGTGAAAGGCAGTGCATCTACCGGAAATGGAAGCGAGATCAGGGCCACTGAACGGAGAAACAGTTATGACACTAAGGTTTCCGACCGGAAGACTAAAAAAACGGGAAACCCAGGGGCCGCTAAAGAAGTCCAAAAGACCTCTGCGGAGGAACCCAGGCCGAAAGAGGAAATTGAAGAGGAAATCAATGCTCTTGAGGCAATGATTGCCCTGCTGGAAGAGCTCATGGCAAGGCTGGAGTATCTAAGTAAAATAGCCGGCCAGGATAAGGCCGATATCCGACTGGAAGCAATCCCCGCAGGGAAAGCCGAAGGTGTTTCCCTCACGGAACTCCTGATGGCTGTCGCAACAGGCAATATTGAAAAGCTTAAGGAAATGGCTGATGAACTGGGCGATGGGGTCATCAACGACCCGGAAGTAATGGAGTTGATTGATAAAATCCGGAGCCTAATAGAAAAACTAAGCGGCAGCGAGAATAAGGAAGCGTTACTGGATTTCACAGCAGAGCTTGAAAAAGCCGGGGAACTGGAACCAGCCGAAGCCATGGAAGAACTCAGGGCAAAGTGCGGCCAGCTGATCCAGAAGCTCCGGGACCAGGTATCAAGTCTCAGGGATGCTCTCCCGAAGGACCAGGAAAACAGCACGGCTGACCCTGTGATGACGGCAGAAACCGTTGAGGAAACGGGCAAAACGGCAGAGACCGAAGAAAAGGAGCCCGAAAAACGGACAGATTCGGGAGAACGCAAAGAAAAAACCAACAAGGTCGGGCATGAACATCAGCCTTGGACGTTGGAAGAAAAAAACCGCATGAAAGGAACTGACATGCCTGCGATCCCTGATAACCAGACTGCCGCTGCTCCGGCGGAAGAAATCCGCCAGGCAGAGAGGATGCCGGCAGTTCTTTCAAGAAAGTCTCTTGAGCAGACAGTAACCAGCCAGGTCACCATGAAGATCAGGCTTATGGCCGGCGAAAACAGGCAGGAGATGGAGATAAACCTGAAGCCGGACAGCCTTGGAAAACTTTCTCTGAAGATAGTCCATGAACGGGGCGAAATACTGGCAAGGATCACTGCGGAAAACGAGCAGGTAAAGCAAATCCTGGAGAGCAACATGCAGCTTCTCAGGGACGCTCTTGAAAAGAACGGGTTTTCGGTTCAGAACCTGAGCGTTTCAGTAGGGAACAGTCCCGGGGAGAACAGGACAAAAGAAGAGACGGAACAACGGAGCAGGATGATTACAGGGACTGAAAGCCATAGTGGGATCACCGTCTCCGCGAAAGAAATGGCAGATCTCAGGGACAGGATAGAAAAGGAGTATTACGGACAGTTCTCCAGGATCAATCTGACTGCATGATGATCCGGTAAGATTTTTCAGGGAAAGGAAGTGAGAAACATGTCGACAGTGTCTGGCCTAAGCACACAGAAGACCATCGAGCAGATCATTGAGGAACAGGCGAAAGCATCAGCAAAGACCCGAAATACAGGCGAGCTCGGAAAGGATGATTTTTTAAAGCTCCTGATCACACAGGTGCAGCACCAGGATCCTATGAACCCCGCATCCGATACCGATTTTATTGCCCAAATGGCTCAATTCAGCGCGCTGGAGCAGATGCAGAACCTGAACCGGACTTTCTCCTATACGGCTGGATTCGCCATGCTTGGCAAATACGTTTTCGCCGAGATTAAAGACGATTCCGGAGATATTAAGTTCGTAAACGGGAAAGTGGAATCGGTGAAGATGATGAGCGGACAGGTTTATGTTGTGGTCGGCGAAGATGACGTTCCTATCGACAAGATCACCTATGTATCCGATGCACAAATCGGTACCAGCGAACCTGTGACCAACTTCAGCTCAATTATCGGTCTGCTTGCCAGGGCAATGCTTACCAATTCATCCGGCAAGGGAAGTCCGATCGAAGGGATAATAGCATCGGTAGTCAAAGAGTCCAACGGGGTATACGCAAGACTGGATGAAGTGGAGATCAAGCCGTACAACCTCGACATCGGCGCATTTGAAAGCGTGGACGAGTACATCGAGGGTATGGCAGGCAAGGAAATAACCGTAAGGTTCGAGGATGAGCAGACAGGTGAAAAATATACCGTCACCGGAATACTCAGGACAGGGTATGAAGGCCCCGACGGCAAGCTGAGACTTCTGCTCGACAATGTGAAAGTACCGTCCGGAAGCATTTACTCGATGCAGGGAGTTGACCTTCTGTCCACAGAGCAAGTGCTTTTGAACGCCATCCTCAAGGAACTGCAGAAACTGAACCAGTCCGGGACGAACACAGGAGGAGGCTCCGGAGGAACGGAGACTGACGAAGCAGATACCGGGGAGACTGAACCCGGCGAAACAGGAACACCCTGATGCAGAACGGAGGTCCCTATGAACATTTATAATCGTCCCATACAAAGCATTCACCAGGTCGTTGAGACCAGGAAGCCTTCAACCGGGAAAGAGATCCGCAGTACAGGGGACGAGTTTTCCTCGATACTGGATCAAAAAATCCGGGAGACCAGGGATATAAAAATATCCAAGCATGCCATGATGCGCCTTGAAGCCAGGAACATAAGTCTTGACGAAAACCAGGTCGAGAGACTGAAGAACGCGGTGGACAAGGCTTCGGCCAAGGGAGTGAGAGATACCCTGGTCGTTATGGATAACGTGGCTTTCGTGGTGAATGTGAATGCGAGAACAGTAATTACTGCCGTCAACCAGAGCGAACTGAAGGAAAATGTTTTCACAAACATCGACGGCGCGGTATTTACCTGATGTCACTATAATACAAAACAACTGTTACAAGTTAATACAAGTAAAGCAAAGTCGAGTTTCAGCCGGACCCCCACGGGAGGCTGACCGTTCCCGAACGACAGAAGGAACGGCAAGACTTTCAGGAGGTTGATTTATTATGTTGATGTCCATGTTTGCAAGCGTTTCAGGCTTGAAGGCACATCAAACCCGTATGGATGTTATAGGCAACAATATCGCCAACGTCAATACGATCGGCTTCAAAGCAAGCCGTGCAACATTCCAGGAGATTTTCTCCCAAACCCTATCATCTGCCAGCGCCCCCGATCAAATGACAGGCCGCGGCGGAACAAACCCCATGCAGGTAGGCCTTGGTATGAATATCGATGCCATCGATATCATGATGGACCGGGGCAGCGTACAGAGGACAGAAAGCCCTACGGACCTTTCCATTGAAGGCGAAGGATTTTTCATCGTCAGAGGGGGCAACGAGGGCGCTTTCTACTTTACCAGGGCAGGCAATTTTACCATTGATAAGCTGGGCAACCTTGTCACTGCAACAGGCCAGAATGTCTATGGATGGATGAAATATATCTATGGCGAAAACGGCTATGAGTTTGACACCCAGGAGCCCATCCAGCCAATTAATCTGTATGAGGACATCTATAACAGCAACAAGAGGATAATTGCAGCCAAACAGACTACCGAAGTGGTTCTTGCCGGAAATCTCGATGCCACTGAAAAGCCGATTGGAGGAACTACAGGAAATGTTATCGGAAGCGGCAGCATGACAACATTGCCGTTTGATGCCAACAGCGACGGTATTCCTGACGAAGGACCGGATACGGAAAACATTCCGCCTCATTTCACCGTTCCGATAAATGTATACGATGCCCTCGGAAACGAGTACAAGATCAATCTCAAGCTCTGGAAGGTCTTCACTCAGGGGCCCTCAGGCGCTGGTGACACCACTCCCATTGAAACATCCTGGTATTATGTTATCGATGGCGGCAACAATGCGTCGGCAGACGGCGCCAGCGGCTTTATCAAGTTTGACTCTTCCGGACGGCTTATCACAACTGATACGACTAACTTCAACTTCAGACCCACAATCAAGATAACGCCCAGTCTTGCCACCGGCGCGGAGGCCTTTGAATTCGAACTGAATCTTGAGCAGCTTACCATGTATGCCGACGACTCTTCTGTAAAAACCACCCGCGTCGATGGTTATCCTCCCGGAACACTGGTTACCTTCAGCATAGGCAGTGACGGGATAATTACGGGTGTTTACGACAACGGAAGACAGCAGCCGCTGGGACAGATTGCTCTGGCCATATTCGAGAACCCTGCAGGTCTCCAGAAAGCCGGCGCCAACCAGTTTATCCAGACACCTAACTCAGGAGATTTCAAATTAGCCTCACAGCCGGGTAAAGGCGGTGCCGGTACCCTGGTTCCGGGTACCCTGGAGATGTCGAACGTGGACCTTGCAAAACAGTTCACCGACTTGATCATCACCCAGAGAGGCTTCCAGGCCAACAGCAGGGTCATGACCGCCTCGGACGAGATCCTCCAGGAACTTTCCAATATCAAGCGATAAATTATTGAAGGGCAGTCTTCCGGTTTTCTGTCATGGCGGTAAAGGCTGCCCCCTTTTCTTTCAGGGAGGCATTATTATGATAAAAGTAACAAGGATCAACCAAACCCAGCTGATAATAAACGCGGACTGGATAGAAACTGTCGAAGCGACTCCTGATACGGTCATCACGCTTACCAACGGCAAGAAATATGTCGTTACCGAGTCGATTGAAGAGATCATAAACAGGGTAATAGAATATAAGCAAAAAACTTTTATTCTGAACAGGGATATTCTGAAAAGGGAGATTATTGATTCCAGTATCTAAAGCCATAAAACAGCTTTTTGCTGTGCAATCATTAATACATCCCCCGCAAATGACGATAAATGACATAGAGTCTATCGTTAAAGGAGTGTAACGCTTTGCAGGGAAAGACATTATATACAATACTGCTTTCCATAATCGCCGTCCTTACACTGGCGCTGGCGGTAATGATCATTTTTATTTTTACCGCCTTCAGCGGCAACAATGCAAAGCCTCAACAGGGTGAAGAAGTCGAGAAGATTCAGCGTGACGTGCCCATGGATGAGCAGGCAGAATACAAGCTTTATTCTGAAGATGGGGAAGAAGGGATATTCACCCTGAAAGCATCGGAAAAGCATCCTAACAGTTTTCTGATGTGTTCGGTATCGGTTATATTTGACGGGGGAAAGAAAAACAAAAAGCTTGAAGAAAGGCAAAAACTCCTGGAAAAGAGCGATACCCAGCTAAAACAGGCCACGGTCAAATATTTTATGAGTAAAACCTTTGAGGACCTGAGCGAGGATGATGCTGTAGAAGAGGCCAGGACTGCCCTGAAATCAGCTTATAACGATATTGTAAGCAAGGATTCGGAAGAGTTGATAGTCATCGATGTGGTCATCTATAAGTGGGTGAAGCAGTAACATGGGGGTGATCATTTGGGCGATATACTTTCCCAAAATGAAATAGACAGGTTGCTGCAGCAGCTCAGCGCTGGCGAACTTGATGTAAGGGAATTCAACAAGGAGACCAACGAAAAAAAGATACGCAACCATGATTTCCGTCGTCCAAGCAAGTTCGCCAAGGATCATCTCCGTACCATACAGATAATCAATGAGAACTACGCAAGGCTTCTTACCAACTTTCTCTCAGGTTACCTGAGAACGCTGGTACAGGTGGATGTCCAGACAGTACAGGCACTGCAGTATTCAGAGTTCACCAATTCGATTGCCAACCCTGCGGTGCTCGGAATAATTAATTTTGCCCCGCTGCCGGGTTCCATAATTATGGAAATAAATCCTTCGATAGCCTATTCCCTGATAGACAGGATACTGGGCGGAAGAGGTTATACCATAGAGAAAGTGCGCGGATTTACCGAGATAGAACTGGCGATACTTCAGCGGCTTATATCCCAGATGCTCACCATCATGCGTGATCCATGGGAAAATGTCACCGAGATCCGTCCGGTTCTTGACAGGATAGAAACGAATGCCCAGTTCGCACAGCTCATGTCGCCTAACGAAATGGTTGTATTGGTGACTTTCACTGCCAAAATCGGCGAAGTTGAGAGCCTGCTCAATATATGTATACCCCATATGACCGTCGAGCCGGTGATGAGCAAACTGTCGACCAAGCTGTGGTTTTCGCTGATAGAGCATGGCGCTACTGAAGAAAGCCGCAGGGCCATTGAAGCAAAAGTGGAAGAAAGCAAGATTCCCGTGGCGGCTATCCTGGGCAGGACGACCATTTCGGTACATGATTTCCTGATGCTCCAGCCTGGAGATGTTCTTTCCCTGAACACGAGTGTCAACGGAAAGATCGAGGTCATGGTAGGCGATATGGTCAAATTTTTGGGTAAACCCGGAGCAAGGAACAAGAAAGCTGCCGTTAAGATAACCGATATTATCCGGGAGGAGGAAGACTGATGGGAGATATGTTATCTCAGGCTGAAATAGATGCCCTGCTGAGAGGTTCGGGCCTTGATGAAGAACCCCAGGCATCGCAGCCATCGGACGAAACCGGGGAAAAACAACCGAAACAGGAACTATTGACTCCTGAGGAAAAAGATGCGCTTGGCGAGATAGGAAATATATGCATGGGAACCTCCGCGACCACGCTGTACGCGCTTTTGGGACAGAAGGTCAGCATAACCACGCCCAGGGTAGAAGAGACTACCTGGGAAGAAGTTTCCAAGATGTTCGTCAAGCCGTACATAGCGGTAAAAGTACAGTATACCGAGGGTATCAAGGGGTATAACGTTCTTATATTGAAAGAAGAAGATACGAAGATAATAACAGACCTGATGATGGGCGGGGACGGCTTCGGGGGTATACAGGGAGAGCTGAACGATCTCCATCTGAGCGCTATCAGTGAAGCCATGAACCAGATGGTAGGGTCTGCAGCAACTTCCCTGTCATCCATATTTGAAAAACGTGTGGATATTTCGCCGCCTGAGCCGTCAGTGGTAAGCTCTGCCTCGGATGTAGAGAATATCAGGATCGACAAAAATTCCAACATTGTGCTTATTCTCTTCTCACTCAAGGTAGGAGACCTGATAGACAGCGAAATAATGCAGATATTGCCCATTTCATTCGCAAAAGAAATGGCCAGGAATCTTCTTGCAGGCAATCAGCCTCAAACGCCCATTATAGCGCCGCCGCCGGTGCATACTTCCCCTGAGCGGACCGGGCAGGCTCCTCCGGAACCGCAGCAGCCGCAGCCGCAGTACCAGGCGCCGCCTCAGCAGCAGGTACCGCCGCAGCAGGTACCTCCCATGCCAAACCAGTATATGCCGCCGTATGGGTTCGCAATGCCGCAATATCAGGCATCGTCCAGCATCCATCAGAACCCGGTCAATGTACAGCCGCTCCAGTTCCAGTCCTTTGACGACGCTATGGCTGAGTTTGACAGGAAGAACATTGGACTTCTGCTGGATGTGCCTTTGCAGATTACAGTCGAACTCGGCAGGACAACCAAGAAGATAAGGGAGATCCTTGAATTCGGCCAGGGTTCCATAATTGAGCTTGACAAGCTTGCGGGCGAACCTGTCGATATACTCGTCAACGGCAAATCAGTCGCCAAGGGTGAGGTCGTGGTAATCGACGAGAGCTTCGGTGTCAGGATAACCGACATCATTGATCCGGCTAAGCGACTTTAGTGACGAAAATACTTTCAATTTGTCGTAATATCAATTATAATGGTTATGGAACCGGTCCAGAGTGGTATAGTTTTAGTATACCGAAATATAACAGGGAGAGGATAAAGCATATGGCAAGTATACTGATCGTTGATGATGCTGCTTTCATGCGTATGATGATAAAAGACATCCTTTCAAAGAACGGTTATACTGTTATTGCTGAAGCTGAGAACGGCCTCAAAGCCATTGAGAAGTATAAGGAAGTAAATCCTGATCTTGTCATAATGGATATAACCATGCCCGAGATGGATGGAATCCAGGCAGTCAAGCAGATCAAGCAGATCAATGATGCCGCCAAGATCATCATGTGTTCGGCTATGGGCCAGCAAGCCATGGTTATTGAGTCTATACAGGCCGGTGCCAGGGATTTCATAGTTAAACCGTTCCAGGCAGAGCGCGTCATAGAAGCGGTCAGGAAAGTTGTGGGCTGATCATGTTCCTGGATGAAAGGGGCTCCTGCCATGGATGATTTTTTGGAACTGCTGGGCTTGTTCATTGCTTTCGGTGCGATACTAATCCTTTGTTATTTCACTACTGTTTTTATAGGCAAAAGGTATTCCGGCAGATCAAAAAACAAGTACATGAAGATTGTGGAAGCCCTCTCTTTGGGAATGGATCGGTACCTTTATCTCATACTTGTCGGGAACAGGTATTTTCTTTTTTTATCCAGCAAAAAAGGATTGGAAATGGTTTCTGAAATAGAGCTGGAAGAACGGGCCGGTGAGGACAGCGCCGCTGAGGATAAAATGGCTGACGCGGCAGGGTTCAGGAGGATATTTGAAACATACTCGGGCTTGAGCAAACGGACTGACCAGGAACAGGCTCCCGGATCGGAAGAAGGAACCGGTGAAAACGCCGGGGAGCCTGGGAAAGGGATCCTGGCCGGCATCCGTCGGCTGAAAAAGCTAAATGCTAAGGAATAACTAAAGGACAGATGCCATGCTAAAGAAAAAAATTCTGATATGTATCATATCGTCGCTGGTATGTTTCGGTTTGCTGTGCACGGCAGCATTTGCCGCACCGGGGATATCTATTTCTGAAGAAGGCATCACTATCAGTTCCACCGACGACCCGGAGGAAATAAGCGCAAGTATAAAGCTGCTCCTGATATTGACGGTATTGTCGCTATTGCCGTCAATTCTTATTATGATGACCTCTTTTACGAGGATAATAATCGTTCTTTCCTTCCTGAGAAATTCGATGGGGACCCAGCAGATACCTCCAAACCAGGTGATTATCGGGTTGTCCCTTTTTTTGACGTTTTTTATTATGTCACCGGTATTGAACGACATAAACCGGAACGCGCTGGTGCCGTTTTCGGAAAGCCGTATAACCCTTGAGGAGGCAATTGACCGGACCGAAGCCAGCCTTAAGGAAAACATGCTGAAATATACCCGGGATAAGGATCTTGCGCTTTTCGCCAGCATCGCGAACGTGGAACCGCCTGAAAACCTTACCGATCTTCCGCTTACCGTCGTTGTGCCAGCCTTTATGATCAGTGAGCTGAAGACGGCTTTCCAGATGGGATTCATGCTGTACATACCTTTCCTGGTCATTGACATGGTGGTTGCCAGCACCCTGATGTCCATGGGTATGATGATGCTTCCTCCGGTAATGATATCCATGCCGTTCAAGATCCTTCTTTTCATTATGGTTGACGGCTGGAACCTGTTGACTGAGAATATAATCAAATCGTTTGCACGATAGATCCGAATGGTGAGGGGTAAGTATTGGAACAGTTTCTGCTGGATGTAGCCAGGGATGCTTTGCTTACAATTTTAAAAGTGGGGATTCCCGTCCTGCTCGTTGGGCTGGTAGTAGGGCTCGCTGTCAGCATTTTTCAGGCTACCACGCAGATACAGGAGCAGTCGCTCCATTTTGTTCCCAAGATCGTCGCCATGCTGCTTGCCCTCCTCGTTTTGGGGGCATGGATGCTGACCGTGCTGAAAGAGTTTGCCATCAGGATGTTTGAGAACATGCTGAAGTTCATCGGCATGTAGGCAATAGACAAGGGGAAGGTTCTCTTGTCTCAGACGCTAAAAATCAGGCGGATACAAGGTTTCTCCGGAGCGAGAACCTTGGGGTCCGCCCGAAATCGCGTGAATTTGCACCCGGAGCGATAAATCGCTGCAGGCAACAGCCGAAATGGTTTAGAGTATTAAAGCAAGGGGAAAGCGATGACAGTCATACCCTTTGATTTTTTACAGGATGTATGGGTAATTTTCCTGCTTGTACTGGTCCGCATTACAGGCATGTTTTTCCTGTCCCCCATTTTCGGCAGACGAAATATACCCAACTACTATAAAGCAGGCTTTTGTTTCATTTTCGCCATCATAGTCTCCAACTCGGTGCCTGTGCCGGATATAAGCAGCTATACATCCCTTGCTTCGTATGTATTCCTGATAGCGAAAGAGCTTTTTATAGGGCTTATACTGGGTTTCATCTCATACCTGCTGTTTTCCGCCATATATGTCGCCGGCCAGATGATCGATATGCGCATAGGCTTCGGTATGGTATCTGTATTCGATCCTCTTACAAATGTGCAGATTCCTATAACAGCAGACTTTTATGTGGTATTTGCCACGCCTTTCATGCTTGTAACAGACTCGCACTACTTACTGATAAAGGCTGTCTCGGACAGCTTTGCCATCATTCCTCCAGGCAAGGCGATCTTTGGCGGTTCCCTTGCCCAGCAGATGGTCAGGCTGGCATCCGATGCGTTCGTCATAGGTTTTAGAATTGCAGCGCCGGTAACAGTCGTTGTCCTCATTACGGACATTGCACTCGGGATCATAGCAAAAAGCATGCCGCAGATCAATGTTTTTATTCTCGGTCTGCCGGTAAAGATCATTGTTGGTCTGCTTGTGATTCTGCTGACTATCGGGGCTTTCAGGGGGATCGTCAACGTGATCATCCAGGGAACATACGAGGAGATATATAAGTTTTTAAAGCAGGCGGCGACGGGCCCATGATTTACATCAATCTTCAGCGTTTTGCTGACAGGTCTGACAAAACTGAAAAAGCGACGCCCAAAAAGCGTTCCGACCTGAGGAAAAAAGGCCAGGTGATGCAGAGCCGGGAACTTCCGGCCAGCCTGATCCTTCTTATAATGTTCCTTGCCATGAGGATATTCGGCAGGAGCATTTACCTTGGCCTGAACAGACTGTTCAATATGTTCGCCTTTCAAAACGCGGAATATAACCTCCAGGAACCGAGCGAGGTAATGAAACTGGTTACTTTTGTCATGCTGGAACTTTTGAAAATGATTGCTCCGTTCTTTATCATCGCGGTAGTAATAGGTGTTTTGGGATCGTATGTACAGATAGGTTTTTTGTTTACCCTTGAGCCGATAAAACCCAAGTTTTCTCATCTGAACCCATTAAACGGACTGAAAAAAATGTTCTCCGTAAGGTCGTTGTTTGAACTTGGCAAATCTTTGGTTAAAGTAATACTGATCTTATGGGTCGCTTATTCGTCCATCAGGAGCGAATTCACAAACATACTGAAGCTCATGGATCTTGGCATCGGTCAGATAGCGGCTTATACCATCGATACTATTTTGGGCATCGCCATAAAGATTTGCTTCTACCTGCTCATAATAGCCGCTGTCGATTATTTCTTCCAATGGCGCAGGTATGAAAAGGATATCCGCATGAGCAAACAGGAGATCAAGGAAGAGTATAAACAGATCGAGGGAAATCCCGAAATCAAGTCCAGGATCAGGCAGAAGCAGAGGGAAATATCCATGCGCCGCATGCTCAGCGAGGTTCCCAAGGCTGATGTAGTAATTACGAACCCGACCCATTATGCCGTGGCTATCAAGTATGAACCAAAGAAAATGTCTGCACCTTATGTGGTTGCCAAGGGCGCGGATTTTATGGCCAAGCGCATTAAGGAAGTAGCTGAGGAGAACAAGGTCCGCATCGTTGAAAACAAGCCTCTTGCCCAAGCCCTCTATAAATCGGTCGAAGTCGGGGAAGCCATTCCGCAGGAACTATACAAAGCTGTGGCTGAAGTCCTTGCTTTCGTTTACAGCATGGAAGGCAGAAACCCGCTCCAGGAAGCATAGGGTTCCGCAGGGACTGCAAAATGTGCGAAAATTCTTTAGCTCCGGTTCTTCTGTCATACCTGCTCCATTGGAATAGTTATGATGCATAATACGCCCGTTTTTTATCTTATAGCCCTGCGCTTTGCCGGGCTATAATTTATTCAGAAAAAATTTAAAAAAAACTCTTGCATTTTTTAAATTTTGTATTATAATCTAAGTTGTAATGAATACAAAATAAAATTTGTTACAAGTTAGTAGGTTGTGATTCAATGAACATTACTTTTGAGCATCTTAAACAGGAACTGAAGGAAAAAAACATAAACCTGTCTTACCAGAGACTGAAGGTCCTGGAGTACCTCTACAATAACCGCTGTCACCCGACCGTGGACCAGATCTACACTAGCCTTCACGGCGAGCTGCCCACATTGTCAAAAACAACGGTATACAACACGCTGCGGGTGTTGGCAGAATCAGGCCTTGTAAGGGTCATAACTATTGACGACAACGAGACCAGGTATGATATAGACATTGAGGACCACGGCCACTTCAGGTGTGATTCATGCGGCGAGATTTATGACTTTGCAGTCGACATTGGTTCCATAAACTGGGGGGAGCTGGACGGTTTCAAAATAAACGCTAAAAATATATATTTCAACGGAGTGTGTCCGGACTGCCTTTCAGAACCAAAAAACTGAAAGCTATGAAATTGGAATGGATACCGGGCATCCCGTAATAATTCCGGGAATGCCTTGAAATATCAAAAAATATATCAGGAGGGTTTTTTATGAGTGAAAACGTAGTACTTGAAAATCTTATGAAAGCATTTGCAGGAGAATCCCAGGCAAACAGGAAGTATACCTCGTACGCAAAACAGGCTGAAAAAGAGGGCAAGCTGAACGCTGCCAAGCTGTTCAGGGCAGCAGCCGACGCTGAAGCGCTGCACGCAGCAAGGCATCTCGAGGTGGCCGGGAAGATAGGATCAACTGCCGACAATTTGAAGGACGCCATTGCCGGTGAAACTTATGAATATAAAGATATGTATCCCGAGTTCCTGAAATCAGCCGAAGAAACAGGGAACAAGGCTGCTGTCATGGCATTCTCCGGAGCCATGAAAGCTGAAGAAGTTCATGCAAGGCTTTACCAGGAAGCTCTTGAAAACCTCGATAAGGAAGAAGAGGTATTCTATTACCTTTGCCCTGTCTGCGGGAACATTGAGAAGTCCCGTCCTGAAAAATGCAGTATCTGCGGCGTTTCAGGCGATAAATTCATCAAGTACTGATAAGCGGTTTCAACGACCGGAATAATGACATAGAACGATAAAGGAAGCAGTTAAGTGACTGCTTCCTTTATCGTTTCCGGAAAAAGGCTATTATGTATATGGGCTTTATTTTTGTTATAATTATTGCATGATCATATGTTCCCGAAGTTTATGACGATTTAGTGCATTTTAGCAGCTGTAGCCTGAGCGGTTTATCGCTCCGCTGTCCATGCTCCGCTTAAATCGCATGCAGGCATGCCGCTTAACAGCAAATGAGCAATAATGCATGACAAGTTGCGTCTGGCGCGGGAGAAGGAGGTCGGATGCAGCCATATTTGAAAAAGTAAGCACGGGATTGAAAGGTTTCGACGAGGTGATCGACCATCTCCGCCTTGGCGATAATGTAGTCTGGCAGGTCGATTCAGTCGCAGACTATAAAGAAATGGCTGTTCCTTTTGCAGCCCGGGCGATCCTTGACGGAAGACGCCTTGTCTATATACGGTTCGGAAGCCATGAACCGGTCATTGATAATACTTCCGGGGTGATCATACACGAAGTCGACGCCAATAAGGGCTTCGAAGCGTTTGCCGCAGAAGTCCATGAAATCATCAAGGAGGGCGGCAGAAAAGCATTCTATGTTTTTGACTGTCTTACGGAGCTTTTGAAAAGCTGGCATTCCGACCTGATGATCGGAAACTTTTTCAAGGTTACCTGCCCGTTCTTATACGAGCTTGACACCATTGCGTATTTTGCTGTCATGCGCGATTCCCATACCTTCAACACAATAGCCGGCATCAGGGAAACTACCCAGTTGCTCCTTGACCTGTATCGAGTCAATGACAAGCTGTACATTCATCCGCTTAAAGTATGGCAGCGATACTCGCCGACCATGTTCTTTCCCCACCTGATCGAAGGCCAGGATGCGATATGCATCACGGCAAGCTCAATGGCGGCTGAGCTTTTTTCAGGCATACGCCGCGGCGGTGAAAGGCTGGACTACTGGAATGTCACTTTCAGCAAGGCAAGAGAAGCGCTGAACCTTCCTGCAGAACTGCAGGAACAGGTCAAGACCCGGCTTATGCACATGATTTTCGGCGGCAGATCCCGGATGTTCGAACTGTGTAAAAAATATTTTTCACTGAATGATATCCTTGATATCTCGTCAAGGGTGGTCGGCACGGGACAGATAGGCGGAAAAAGCATAGGAATGCTGCTCGCCCGAAAAATCCTCGAAACGGAGGATAAAGCTAATTTCCTGCCATGCCTGGAACCCCATGATTCCTTCTATATAGGCTCCGATGTGTTTTACACGTATATCGTGGAAAACGGGCTGTGGAAACTCCGTATAGCCCAGAAATCCCGGGAGGGCTATTTTAAGTACGCTCCCGAACTGAAAGAGAAGATTCTGAACGGCAAATTTCCAAAGAACATACAGGAGCAGCTTTTGCAGATGCTTGAGTATTTCGGGCAGTCTCCTGTTATCGTGCGTTCAAGTTCCCTCCTGGAGGACAACTTCGGGAATGCCTTTGCCGGTAAGTACGAAAGCGTATTCTGTGCTAACCAGGGAACACCTGAGGAAAGGTACGAGGCTTTCGAACAGGCTATCAAGACCGTTTATGCCAGCTCAATGAACGAGGATGCGCTTGCCTACAGGATGAACAGGGGACTTGCCGGGCTTGACGAGCAAATGGCCATCCTTGTCCAGCGTGTTTCAGGCGACCAGCACGGGGACTGGTTTTTCCCGCATTTGGCCGGCGTAGGCAACTCTACAAACCTTTATGTTTGGGATAAGAGTATAGATATGGACGCAGGGATGCTTCGCCTGGTATTCGGCCTCGGGACAAGGGCGGTAGACAGGGAATCAGGCGATTATGCAAGGATGGTATGCCTTGACGATCCTATGAGGATTCCGCCCATGACCCTCGAAGACAGGAAAAAGTATTCCCAGCATGGAGCAGATGTCATATCACTGAAGGAAAACAGGCTGGTGAGCGTAGACCTTGACAGTATTTTTTCCCGTAACATAAAGGCTGACAAGGAACTGTTCGTGAGTCCCGACTTCCAGACGGCAAGCAGGCTCCGGGAACTGGGATATACAGGAAGCATCAGGTCATACATATATGATTTCAATAAACTGCTGGGACGTACCGGATTTCCCGCTGTGATGAGAAGGATGCTTGCGCTTTTGTCCAGGGTCTATGATCATCCGGTGGATATCGAGTTCACAGCCAATTTCACCAAAGACGACAGGTTCAGGATAAACCTGCTGCAATGCCGGCCGCTGCAGACCAGGGGCCCGGGCAGGGCGCCAGGGATACCGGATGTCGACAGGGATGAATGCTTTTTCGTTGTAAAAGGCAATTTCATGGGAGGGAACATACGCCTTCCTGTCGACTATGTGGTTTATGTGGACGCCAGGGCGTATTCCATGCTGAATGAACAGGAAAAGTATGCGGTCGCAAGGCAGATAGGCCAGATAAATATGAAGCTGAAAGGCAAAAGCAATATCCTGGTTGGCCCCGGAAGATGGGGAACGACTACGCCATCTTTGGGAGTTCCCGCCCATTTCTCGGAGATATGCAACATGTCGGTCATCTGTGAGGTGTCGTCGGCTGAAGCGGGCTTCATGCCCGAACTGTCCTATGGAAGCCATTTCTTCCTCGACCTGGTGGAATCAGGAATCTTTTACGTGGCTATAATCGAAGGACATAAGGATGTCGTGTTCAACCGCCAGCGGATCCTGGAAAATGAAAACCTGCTGGAATTCCTTCTGCCGGACTGCAAAACATACCCCGACGTCATACATGTTTCGGAAACCCCCGGCATGGAGATTTTCTCCGATATTTCGCAGCAGATTGTCCTGTGCAGGTAATATGGCATAAGTAAAGACTGAAGCAGGGGGACGGTTCCGAAGCAGGGGGACGGTTCCTCTGCTTCAGTCTTCGCTCCATGCGAAGCAGGGGGACGGTTCCTCTGCTTCAGTCTTCGCTCCATGAATCCGTCCGGGATTCAAGTCGAGACCGCTTCGCTGGCCGCGCTACGCTTAAATCTACATGCAGGCACGCCGCTTTTTATCCGAATCAGCGGATTCAGAAGCAGAATAACCATACTGATGCTTCCCCCGGGAGTATGGACTGAATCAGCGCAATCTGGTATGGTAAAATATAATAGAAAGTGTGTTTTTTTGAGGAGGATAGTTTTGGGGAAATTACCTGATGATTTACTGAAAACCGTTGAAGAACTGGAGAAAAGGATCGGATACACCTACAGGAACAAGCAGTACGCGATCAATGCTCTTGTACACAGTTCATATTCCAACGAGCATCAGAATTTTGCGGCCAAAAGCAACGAGAGGCTTGAGTTCCTTGGAGACGCCATCCTGAACTTCGTATTGAGCCTGATGCTGTACAATAACCAGGCAGGTTTCACTGAAGGCGAAATGAGTAAATTGAGGGCCCTTATCGTATGCGAAGCATCGCTAAACGAATGCGCGAAAGCCATAGGACTTGGCGACCTGATAATGCTCGGCAGGGGTGAGGAGGCCAATGGCGGACGGACCAGACCCTCGATACTGTCGGACGCGCTGGAGGCTGTCATAGGCAGCATTTTTCTTGACAGCGGTATTGATGAAGCCGAAGGCTTCATTATGCATATTTTCGGGGACATTTACCAGAAAGCGATCAGCGGAATGCTTTTCATGGACTACAAGACTGCGTTGCAGGAAGAACTCCAGAAATCGGGGGATGTGATCATTCAGTACAAGCTCATTGAATCCAGCGGGCCTGATCATTCCAAAACATTCAAAATGGCGGTTTATGCAAACGGAAAAGCCATAGGTTCCGGGATCGGCAAATCAAAGAAAGATGCCGAGCAGATGGCTGCCAAAGCAGCCCTCGAGGAAATGGGAAAAATCTCGTAGAAAGCAGGCTTAAGCGATTTATGGGCAGGAACCGTCATGTAAACATACCTGTTTTCGTCCCCCATATGGGCTGCCCCCACGCATGCATCTTCTGTGACCAGAAGAGGATAAGCGGGAGCCTGGACCCGCAGACCCCTGAAAAGGCAAGAACGCTTCTCGAAGAGTCCTTTTCCACCGTAAGCAGGGACGATCATGTTGAAATAGCTTTTTTTGGAGGAAGTTTTACCGCAATTCCCGAGAAAGAGATGATATCGTACCTTGAAGCTGCAAAGCCGTATATCGATGAAGGAAGAGCGGAAGGTATACGCCTGTCTACAAGGCCGGATGCCATCGATCATCATGTGCTTTCCATACTGAGGGATTACGGGGTCAAGGTGATTGAACTGGGTGTCCAGAGCCTGGACCCCGATGTGCTGGCGAAGAGCCAGAGAGGACACAGCGTGGAGGATGTCTTTGCAGCCTGCGCCTTGGTAAGGGAATACGGCTTCAGCCTCGGTATACAGACCATGCTCGGGCTTCCCGGGGACAGCCTTGAGAAATCCCTCGAAACAGCCAGGGGAGTCATAGATCTTAAGCCCGACATGGTCAGGATATATCCGGCGCTCATTCTTAAGGGAACATTGATGGAAGAACTTTACCTTGATGGCTCATACAAGCCCCTTGACCTGGATGAAGCAGTCGAATGGTGCGCACAGGTGTTGCCCTTATACAGGAAAGCGGGTATTACGATATTGAGGATAGGCCTGCAAACCTCCGGGACACTGGAAGGTTCGGTGGTTGCCGGCCCGTATCATCCGGCCTTCGGCGAGCTAGTCGAATCACGGATACTCCTGAAAAAGATGACAGAAGAGATTGACAGGTTGGATATTTCTGAAAATACCAGGCTCGTGATAAAAACGAGACCCGAATATATGTCAAGGATCATAGGCCAGAACAGGCGTAATATAGAGCAATTGAAGAAACAATACGGGCTGAAGGATATACATGTGGCAGCAGACTCCTGCTGCGGGGAATTCAGCCTGAAAATACTCGGATGACCGGCGGGGTGATTTACTGTGAGGCATATTGACGCAGCGGATATTGAAGCGGCAGTCGAAAAGCTGTGTATCGAAGCCAATATTTATCTTAACGAAGATATAAGAAACGCTCTTGTCCGGGGAATTGAACTGGAGGAATCCGAAACCGGTCGCTCGGTCCTGGAAAGCCTGGTCAGGAACGCTGATATAGCTGCCCGTGAGGGCCTTGCCATCTGCCAGGACACGGGTATGGCAGTGGTTTTCGTGGAAATAGGGCAATCGGTCCATATCACCGGTGGCAGCCTTGAAGAGGCCATAAACAACGGTGTGAGGAAGGGATATAAAAAAGGATACCTGAGAAATTCGGTAGTAACCGATCCCCTCAGGAGGAACAACACGGGAGACAATACCCCTGCTGTCATTCATTACGATATCAACAATGGCGATGACCTGGTCATCCATATGGCTCCCAAGGGTTTCGGGAGCGAAAATATGAGCGTGCTTAAAATGCTCAAACCTTCAGACGGGATAGAAGGCGTTAAAGCCGTTATAACAGATGCTGTGAGCAAGGCAGGTCCCAACCCGTGCCCGCCGGTTGTCGTGGGCGTTGGTATAGGCGGAACGATGGAAAAAGCAGCAATACTGGCCAAGAAAGCTCTGCTCAGGCCTGTCGGCAGCAGCAACCCGGATCCCTATTACAAGGCCCTTGAGGAGGAACTGCTTGAGAGCATAAACAGGCTGGGTATCGGCCCGGCCGGGCTTGGCGGAAGAATAACGGCACTCGGAGTGAATATAGAGACATTTCCGACACACATAGCCGGTCTCCCCGTAGCAGTCAACATAAGCTGCCACGTGACCCGCCATAAATCGATAACCTTGTAGTGGCAGTGCGTAACTTGATACTTTCGCACATTTTTGCGCATAAGGGACAGGTGCTTAAAATGGACCAGGAATACGGAACCCTGTATTTGGTTGGAACACCAATAGGAAACCTTGAAGACATCACTTGCCGCGCGTTGAGAATTTTATCCGAGGTCAATCTTATCGCCGCGGAGGATACCAGGCATACCCTCAGGCTGCTGAACCATTTCAATATCAGCAAGCCCCTGGTAAGCTACCATGACAATAACAGGATAAGCCGCGCGAAAGAGCTCATCAACAAGTTAAAGGAAGGACTGGACATTGCTCTTGTAAGTGACGCAGGCATGCCTTCCATATCCGATCCCGGGGAGGAACTGGTATCAATGGCTGTTTCACAGGGAATCAAAGTTACCGTAGTCCCTGGCCCTTCGGCTTCACTTACTGCCCTGGTCCTGTCCGGCCTTCCTTCAGGCCGCTTTGCATTTGAAGGTTTCCTTCCGCGGAAGCGTTCCGACAGGGTCAGGTTCCTCGAAACCATCAGGGACGAAGAAAGGACAATCATATTCTATGAAGGGCCTCACCGGCTAAAAACCATGCTCCAGGACCTGTACGGGGTATTCGGTGAAAGGCGTGTCAGTGTTTTGCGGGAACTGACAAAGGTTCACGAAGAAGCCATTCGAGGGAGTTTGAGCGAGATCATATCCCATTTCGAAGTCAACGATCCCAGGGGAGAATTTGTTATCGTGGTGGAAGGTGCGCCACCGAAAGAAAAAAAGCAGGATTTTTCCTGCCTTTCGCTTGAAGAACATGTCGAATATTATGTAAAACAGGGATATGAACGAATGGATGCGATAAAGCTTGCCGCGAAGGACAGGGGTGTGTCCAAGCGCGACATCTATAACTCTATAAATAAGTAAATGATATTCTGTTCAGGGAGAGCAGGGATTTGAAATGACCCTGATCTCGATACCAGTATCGCTCAGCAGTTCCAACAGCCTGTTTTTAAAGGAGTTCCTGGAATCGTCGGGACCTTCGCCGATTATTATAAGCTGCACTCCATAGTGTTCCGCGAACTGTGCGATGGTTTCAGGTATCCTGTCCGAGTTGAGTATCGTAAGATCGGCTCCATAGGACTTTGACAGCGTGAAAAGATATTCCAGGGCTTCTCCGTCATGTGCATTATCTACGAAATTCCAGCTTTCCTTTGTTACGTGTATAACATAAAGAGACCCGTCTTCTTTTTTCAGCTCTGCAGCAGCTCTTATCAGCCTTTCGCAAGCTTTCTGACGGGTAACGCAGACCAAAATTGAATCATAAGCGCTCAAATGAACCATCTCCGAAATTTATTAAAACATCCATGCTAATTATATTAGCAAGTATATTATATCATAAGTTAATATTCTCGCGTACTGAGAATATTAACTTATGATACAACGTTCCCGTGCACCCGTTCGAAGCGCGCTGTTCAGATCTTCTTGCTGTCCCCGTCGCAGGAAGTTGCTAATACTCATGTTTTCTCTCGCGAGGCCGGACTTTTGACTTTACTGGTCAGACTGTATTATAATGACATCATCCAATGTGCAGAATAAGGACTGATATATGAAGAAAGGCAGGTTATAGATGTACAGGCACATAGTTTGGGATTGGAACGGAACGCTTCTTGATGATGCCGAGGTTTGCGCCAGGGCAATCAGTGATATGTGCGAAAAAAGAAATCTTGGGAAGTACACTCTTGAAGAGTATAAAGATAAAATAACCTATCCGGTGATAAGCATGTACCTGGAATCAGGTTTTGACCTCGAAAAAGAGAATTTCCAGGATATATGCGACGAATACACTGAGAATTATCTGAGATATTCTGACAAAATATCTCTTCATAAAGACTCGGTGCCGGTGCTGGAGAAGTTAAGAGAAAAAGGCCTGGCCCAGCACATCGTTTCGGCTTCCGGCATCGTCGTATTAAGGCAGCAGGTAAGATATTACGGGATTGAACAATACTTTTCAAATATACTTGGCCAGGATAACAACAGGGGCGAAAGCAAGGTGGATCTTGCCCGTAAGCTCATGTTATTGACAGGATGCGATCCGAATGAGATGCTATTTATAGGCGATACCGTCCATGACCATGAGGTCGCAAGTGAAGTCGGATTCCATTGCATCCTTGTTTCGAACGGTCATTGCTCGGAAGAAAGGCTTTTGGCTACAGGAGCGCCTGTATTTGCTTCCCTTTCTGAAATGTACGAGAAAACTTTTGGAAGCTGAATCTTCATGGAAACAGGTGGAGCATGTGAAACGGGTAAGAGATTTCCTGCTAATCAACTTGGGATTGTTCCTGGTGGCAGTTGGGATCCATTTCTTCAAAGTTCCTAACCGCTTTGCAACCGGCGGTGTCAGCGCCCTTGCAATCATCTTCGACAATTTTATACCAAACCTTAGTGTAGGACCGCTGATGCTTATAATCAACATCCTGTTCGTTCTCCTTGGGCTTATCCTGGTAGGCAAGGATTTTGCCAGCAAAACCGTATACTCCAGCATCGCGCTGTCGGTCATGGTCTGGGCCCTCGGGGCGCTTTTTCCCCTAACTGAACCGCTTACATCCGATAAACTTCTGGAGCTGTTTTTTTCCATAGGATTCCCCGCGGTAGGCTCCGCGATAGTGTTCAATTTGAACGCTTCGACCGGAGGAACCGACATAATCGCAAAGATCCTGAACAAGTACACTGATATCGATATAGGCAAAGCCCTTCTGGGCTCGGATTTCGCGATAACAATAATAGCGGGGTTCGTTTACGGTATTGAGATAGGAATGTATTCAGCCCTTGGGCTGGTTCTTAAGGCCTTTCTGATTGATTCGGTCATAGAGGGCTTCAACATGAAGAAACAGCTTGTAATTGTCAGCAGCAATCCTGAACCTATTAAGGAATATATCATCAAGAACATACAACGCGGTGCGACCATCCATACCGCTGTAGGAGCATTCACCAACGAGGAAAAGCATATCATTACTTCTGTCATGGACAGGAGACAGGCCATCGAACTGAGGAACTTCATCCGCAAGGTGGACAAGGACGCGTTCATCACCATCACGAGCTCGTCCGAAATAATCGGCAAAGGCTTCAGAACCCTGTAAAAACGCCATGCATAATCTTTCCGGTTATTTTTGCCGAACATATATTCTTTTTTATCGGCTTATGCTAAAATAAGATAAAAGAACATATGTTTCGGGAGGAATTATGCGGCTTCTTGAAAAGCTCCAGGTCCTTGCTGATTCGGCGAAGTACGATGTTTCCTGTTCATCGAGCGGCAGCAGCCGCGCGGGCAGAAAAGGCCAGATAGGCAACACAGTCGCAGCGGGCATCTGTCATACATGGACTGATGACGGGCGCTGCATATCGCTGCTTAAGGTGCTCTTAAGCAACTGCTGCATCTATGACTGCAAGTATTGCGTAAACCGTGTGACCAATGACATAAGAAGGGCTACCTTTTCTCCCGAGGAGCTCTGTTCCCTTACTATCGAATTCTACAGGCGGAACTATATAGAAGGTCTCTTCCTGAGTTCTGCCGTCCTGAAGAGCCCCGATTATACCATGGAACTCATGATCAGGGTCCTGAAGAAGCTCAGGCACGAGTATGGATTTAACGGATATATTCACATCAAGTCCATTCCGGGCGCGGACCTGCGCCTGGTCTGCCAGGCAGGTCTGCTGGCCGACAGAATGAGCGTAAATATTGAGCTTCCATCAGTACAGGGTCTTAAGCTTCTGGCGCCCCAGAAGGATTACGAATCAATAATCACTCCCATGGCATATGTGAAAGAGCAGATACAGGAATCCAACGCGCTGACTGTATACAGAAAGAGAGAGATGTTTGTTCCGGCAGGCCAGACTACACAGCTGATAGTAGGAGCCACCAGGGACAGCGATCTCACCATAATGAACCTGACCCAGAGCCTGTATGACAGGTATAGGCTCAAGAGGGTGTACTACTCGGCATATGTGCCTGTGAATGCCGATGAAAATCTTCCCGCAATAACCACCGGCCCGCCTCTCCTGCGTGAACACAGGCTTTACCAGGCCGACTGGCTCCTTAGGTTCTACGGTTTCAGGGCTAACGAACTCCTGAACGAGAGCCACACCGACTTTGATGTCAGGGTGGACCCGAAATGCGACTGGGCAATCCGCAATATCGACAAGTTCCCCGTCGAGATCAATAAAGCCCCGCTCGAAATGCTGATGAGAGTGCCGGGAATAGGCTATAAAATGGCTGAGAAAATCGTGAGGGCAAGACGGATAGCCCCGCTGTCTTTTGAAGATCTGAAAAGGATGAGGGTCGTTCTCAAGCGGGCGCGATATTTTATTACCTGTAAAGGCAAATACTATGGGGGCATTGATATCGACAACGAAGACCTTTACCGGGTCCTCTCCGAGGAAAAGCCTTCAAAAACTATCCCTGGCCAGATTTCCATGTTTGAGAATACTACCGGTGATCCTTCTCTTCGCTCAGGATGATTTAACGTCAGCTGAGAATCAGGCGGATTCAAGGTTTCTCCGGAGCGGTAACCTTGGGGTCATCAATTGGTACATAATGTAAAAATGAAGCGGAGGAACCGTCCCCCTGCTTCAAACGGAGGCGCAAGACATGATCTATGTTACAGATGGCACTTTTGAAGGAATCCTGACGGCCATCTTCGAAGCATACAGTAATAAGGAGGAACCTCAAAGCATCGTCACCGGGGAGTATTACCAGGCGATGCTCGGAGCCGATGTCCGGACCATCGAGACCGACAGCGAAAAATCGGACAGAGTTTACAGGGCAATCGCAGAAAAAATGTCCCGGGAAGTACTGGAGACACTATACGAAGCCTGGCTGAGCGAGCACCGTGATGTAGGCATCGCGATCTACAGGTTCGTAAAGACCGGACTCAAACTTGGCAGGAAAGTCCTTTCATTCATCCAGGATCCTGATGTCAGAATGATAGCCGACCTGTCCATGAAAGTATCCAAAGAAGTCCACCTGTTTACAGGAATTCTCAGGTTTAACCGGCTGAAAAACGGCATATACTATGCGCGAATAGAACCGGACAACAACATCGTGATGCTCCTGGCCGGCCATTTTGCCGACAGGCTTTCTGATCAGCCCTGGATAATCCATGACGCAAGGAGGAATATTTCGGCGCTGTTCGATACAAACGAGGTGGTTTATACAACCGACGAAATTATCATCCCAAGGGATTACAGGGACGACACCGAATTCGAGATACTTTGGAAGAAGTACTTCAAAACCATGGCAATAGAAAGCAGGATCAATCCCAGGCTCCAGAGAAGCTTCATACCTGTCAGGTACTGGAAAAACCTGCCTGAAAAACAGCTGTGACAGCATGTCCGAAAACGGGCTCAGGATTGATGTTTTTGGGCATAGTGCTAATTTGTTCATATTGAGTCGCATATGGCGATATGGTATAATTGAAACAGGTAAAACATCCTGGGATGTGCGCCATACCTTGTTTTTGAACCTGCTGCGATTGACACGGGAGTTCGGAGTTTGCGCACGTAGCATAGGCCTCAAGCTAATTCCGACAAGCGGTGTAAGCCGCTTGCCTCGGCGGTGGAAATGTGAAATGCGCAACAGGACACCCACCTGGTGAGGGGCCAGGTGTCAAAAAAGGTTAACGGCATCTTGGGGCAAAGGAGACTGTCAAGTCTCCTTTGTTATTGGCCTTTCGCCTCTTTTCCTCTGTTGCTGATTCTTTTTTTGGATTCTTTTTTGGGAGTTATAAGCTGGTTTAATTCCCTGACTATGGCTTCCGGTTTGCTGATGTGAATGAATTCGCCGGAACCAGGTACTTCTTCCGAGCTTACAAGCGGAGATATATCCATGATATCTTTCGACATTTCTTCGTAAACCCTGTGAAGCTGGCGTGCGGAGTATTCGCTGATCCCGCTTTTAACCCACTGTCTTATCACTGTTTCACCTGACGGATACAGGATCCTTACAGGGATTGCAGGGAAACTTTCACCTGCGCTGGCCTCTCCAAGGGCAGCCTCCACCTGGGCTATCTCTTCGAGCATGGTGTCATAATTGGCTGTCCTTGAATAGTGTTCCACGATATATCTCTTGTATTGTTTGTCAGGATTATAGCCTTTGATCGGGGACGAGAGCCTGTATAAGCCTGCTGCGGCCATTTTCTTTTTCTTTATTGCGGATTCTGCAGGACCGGGGCATTCGTCGATGTTTTTAACAGCCTCTTTCCATTCGGCATAGCGTAAGGGTACCGGGTTTATCAGGAGTATGCCCGATACTTTTTCAGGGTTGCTTTTTGCGTAATGGACGGCATATATGGCACCGGTCCAGTTTGTGACAATAAAGACGGATTTCCTGATCTTTTCGAATTTCAATATGAGATCGATTTCATCTTTTATCGAATCCGGGGTTATCGAATTATCCTCCGACTTGCTCTAGCCGTAACCTGGGCGGTCGAAGGTGATTATCCTGCATTTCTTCCCTATTTCATCCTGGATGGGCCACCATTCGGCCTGGGAACTTCCGATGGCGTTAATTATGATTACGACAGCCCCGCCTTTGCCTTTTATACGGTAAAAGATTTTCTTTCCTTTTGAATCAGCGAATTTCCCTTCCTGAGGAGGTGTATCGAACCATTTCCTGTTTATGCTGCGGCTGAAGATAATAAATGAGTATACTGATGCAGCAACAAGGAGGATGAACGCCGATGCATAGTAAAAGAAAGTCATTAATGGTCTCTCCTTAACTGTGATTATATTCATATGCTAACATACGGACATAACGTCATCAAGATGGGAAAAACAGACAGAAGAACCGTCCGCTTGTCTGATTATGGCCGCAGGAGTTCCCTGATCGTGTTCTCCAGGAACTCGATACGTCCTTCCAGTTCACGGATCCGCTCATTCAGGGCTTCGTTGTCTTCCGGGAGGGTCTCGTTTTTCCGGGCGGTCAGCATTTTAAGGTCGAAAGGAAACCTGAGACCGCTGCCAAAAAGCATAAAGGTCATGTCGCACTTGAAATTGCGGTCTTTCTTGTACGTGGACTGAAATTTGCACTTGAGAGGGATATCCCTTCCAGACAGGTCAATCCTTGATTCTTCGATCACGCTTTTCATATCCCTGCTGATTCTTGACAGGATAAACGATGCCTTCAGTGAACGGACCACGAAGGGGACGTTGTTCACAAGTATCAGGCAGTCGCTTCCCTGGCCGGATGATGCGCTGAAGACTTCAAGGCCTTTTGAGAACTTGTTCAGGACGGGATCGAACTTGAATACCACGCTTACATCGTTACCGTCGTCAGGCGAAGCCAGGACATATACGGGGCCGTCGTCGGCGGCTACAGCCTGAAGGCGGAGAGAGGGACTGTACGGAAATGGAACAGTCACCGGCCTTGACGCTTTCCCGCCCGATATTTTCCTGTGCACCAGAAGGCTTATCCCCTGAACATCTGTTACGAAAAAAAGGTGAATGGTGGTTTCGTCTGTGCAGACCGCGTAATTCTTCCCTTCGCGTATTATTATGCCTTCGACCTCGGGCATTGCATTCATCTGGTTTATGGGCTGGTAAGTGAGAAGCTGCTTCCTGTTATGGGAAACGACATAGAAAACATGATTCATGCCGTCGGCCTCGACAAGCCTGACATTATAGGGGGAACTTCCTATGATCCTGCTCTCAAGAAGCACCGTAGGTTCTTTTTTTTCTTCACAGGCGTTCATATATAAAAGCCTTCCGCTGTAATCGACGAAACAGGCGCTGATAGTGTCGGATGAGTCAAGCAGGGCGGAAAAATCGCATGTAGCATTTTCTGACAGCAAAAAAGGGGGTCCCCACTTATTGTCTTTTTCCAGCATACTCATGAAAAGACCGTTTTTGTACCATATACAAGTTGTCACACCCATGCTGTTTCTCAGCAGGTGCCGTATATTCTCATACGAGGGCACTTGCCACAACCCCCTTGCGCAGAGATAGTAAGCTTGTCACTAATAATTCATATTTATATCCCGGCGCTAATATTACTCCCAGTAACCAATTAAGCCAAAAGGCATATTATGACAGTGTGAAGGCAATTATTTTGAAATGGAGGACCGAAAAAATGGGCTGCAAAGATCAAGTGGTTCCGGGGCTTATATGCGGCGAAGACATATGCAAACTACGGGAAGCCGTGTGTGTTCATGTAGAAAAAGTATATGACAATTGCCGTGAAAAAGATTGCGTTGAAGATGCGGTCGTAGACTTTGTAGATAATGTACAGGACCTTATCAATAACGCAATAAAGGTAAAAACAAAAGACGCTGAAGTAGTGGCGGTATTGGCCGATCTTGAAGATGTTCCCTTTAAGAGAGGATTCTTTACTGTCAATGTACGGTATAAGATCCGTGTAGTTTGCGAGTTCTGCTACAAGGACGTAACCGGGAACATCGTTAATTCTTCCCCGAAGGTAGGTTATGTCTGGTTCTCGAAGACAGTGATCCTCTTCGGTTCCGAGGGGAAGGTCAAGATCTTCAGGAGCGTGGACGCGAACCAGTCTGTTCCTTTAACCTGCGAAGGATGCAACGATGGCTGCGGAGGGTTGATCGAACAGGACAATCTTCCGATAATCAAGGTTGAGGTCGCCGAGCCCCTGGTACTGAATACCCGCATCAAGAGAGTGCATGAAAAACACCATCACTGCGATGATGACAGAAGCGAAATAAACGCTATGATTGGGCCGCAGAGGAGAGTCGTGGTAACCCTCGGCATATTCTCGATCATTAAGCTGGTGCGCCTTGTTCAGCTTCTGATACCTGCTTTTAATTTCTGCTATCCCAACAAGGAATGCATCGCTTCCACTGACGAGAATCCCTGCGATATCTTTGACTCAATCGAGTTCCCGCTGGACCAGTTCTTCCCTCCGCAGAGATTCGACCTTGGCGGCGCGGAAGAGCGCAAATGCTGAAAAGGAAGGGCGAAAGTCCTTCCTTTTTTGTAGTATTGCATAAATCTGTAACAATGTTAAAATAAAATAGAAGGCGTGTGTATATGCGTTTTATGTTTTTAGGGAAGGTACTTAGGATAAATGCGAAGATTGATGACGATTCTCGCACCTTTAATAGTACTTTTTGCTGCATGGGCTCTTGCTTCCAAAGCTGAGCTTTACAGCGAAGCTGTCCAGTCATTGATACTGGTGGTTCCCTATATCATTGCGGTTCTGGCCCTCTTCATGAGCGTCTGGTATCAGAACAGCAATTCTTTTTACCTCGTTTTATTTATCCTTGTATCGCATATTTTTATTGTCGTTTCACAGAAAAAGATCCCGATGCTGAACGAGGCAACCACGATGGTCAGTATTTTGCTGCCCCTGAACACCCTTTGGCTGAGTTTTTCAAAAGAAAGAGGGGTGTTCAGTTCCTACGGCAGGAAAAAAGCGCTGATCATACTTGTACAGCTTGTATGGATCTTTATTTTTATAATGATAAAGTCGGGCGTCCCTGTGACTTCCGATATGGCTGAAACCTTCAAAGGGATAAAAGTGCCGGCGGTGGTCATTTACATAATATCTGTCGGGCTGCTTTTATCCTGCTATATTTTAAAAAGCGTGAACATGAACATCATCTATGTGGCTGTCCTTATAGCGTCTGTCATCTCGCTTTATTTCGCGAACAGGCTGATCCTGTCGTCCATTTTCACATCGGCAATTTTTGTCATTGTAGTTATAGCTCTTTTTGATGTATCCTATTCATTGGCATTCTATGATCCCCTTACTGGCGTATACTCCCGCCGGGCCCTCGAACAGGAACTGCTTAAACTGGGGAACAAGAGATACGCCATAGCCATGGTGGACCTGGATCATTTCAAGAAAATAAATGACACTTACGGGCATGATATAGGAGACGAAGTCCTGAAAATGGTAGCTTCAGTCCTCCAGAAGAATTCGGGGCACGGGAAAGTGTTCCGTTATGGCGGGGAGGAGTTTGTCATCCTGTTCAGCAGGACAAATTATAACGAGATCATGCCGCTATTGGAGCGTATACGAAGGGCTGTCGAAAGAAGGCCGTTCATCATAAGGGCAGACAACAGGCCCGCCGAAAAGCCGGACAAGAACAGTATCACTTCTTCTGCCGGAAAGGGTAAAATAAATATAACAATCAGTATCGGGGTAGCCCAGAAAACAGACCTTATGAAATCCTGCTTCGATGTTATAAGAAAAGCGGACGAAGCGCTATATAAATCGAAAAACAGTGGTAGAAATTGTGTGACGAAGATTTAGCAATGGGAGGGGACCGATGGTTAATATTCTGCAGGACATCATCCAAAGCGAAGAAGAAGCCCTGAGAATAGAAAACGAGGCAAGGCAGCAGGCGCTTGCTATTGTCGCGGAAGCCAGGAAAAAAGCTGAGACTATAATTGAAGAAGCCTTCAGCCAGGGCGAAGAGATCACGAAAGCGATACTTGATGAAGCAAAAGCCGAGGCTCTCAGGGAGCGTGAAAATAACATAAGCGTCCAGAAGGAAGCCAGCGAAAGGATAAGGATGGAATCCGGAATGAAACTGGAAGAAGCAGTCCGTTTCATTATGGGAAAGGTTGTGGATAAGTCGTGGCAGTAGTAAAAATGAACAAGATCACTTTGCTGGGTCTTAAAGAGGAACGGTCACGACTGCTGAAAGCGCTTATGGATCTGGGTGTGGTTGAAATATCACAGGAGGAGCCCGGCGAAGATCTTGGCGGGAAAGCCTGGAATTTAAGTGTACAGGATGAATTGAACCAGATCGATTCACGCATGTCAGTCCTGTCGAGATCCCTTGAGATCATTGACAGCCATGTGCCTGTCAAAAAGCCATTGTTTTCCGCCAGAAGGATCGTTTCGGAGAACGATTACAATGAAATCGTAAAAAACAGGGAAGCTCTCCTTGAAATCGCCAAACGGATAAACGCATGCGAAGACGAACTGAACAGGCTTAAAGGCGAAGAGAACCGCCTGGCAGGGCTTGCAGTTTCACTGGAACCGTGGCTTGACTTGGACATACCCCTTGATATTACTTCTACCCGCTATACTTTCTGTTATACCGGCAGCATTGCAGGCGCTGCCGATGTTGAATACGTCAGGGAAGCCATACGCAGCGAATTTCCGGAGTCAGAGATAATGATCGCAAAAAGTGACGCTGAAAGGCATTATATCGCGGTCATTGGATTGAAGTCCGATGAAGAGGAAATTATAAACAGCCTCAGGAACTGGAGCTGGAACAGGATTACTGTTCGTGATGCCGTAGGAACGGCAAGGGAAGCGATGTCTCGCCTTGCCTTCCAGCGTGAGAGCATAGCAAAAGAGCGTGAAGCATACCTTTCATCGATCACGGAGCTTGCTGTCAACAGGGAAGCGCTGGAAGCGGCTGCCGACAGCTACAACATGGACAGGGTCAGGGCTGAAGTGAAGTCACGCCTTGTTTCCACCGAATTCGCTTTTCTTCTGAAGGGCTGGCTCCCGGCGGAATATTCGGACAGGATACTGAATTACCTCGACGAAAACTTCTGCTGTGCAGCAGAGATTGAAGAACCTGCACCAAACGAGGAATTCCCTGTGCTTTTGAGAAACGGACCGGTTGTGGATTCGATTTCTCCTGTGGTCAGCATGTACGGCGCGCCTTCAAGCCTTGAACTGGATCCGAGTTTTGTCACATTCCCGTTTTATATATTCTTCTTTGGTTTAATGCTTGGGGACGGCGGTTACGGACTGATTATTTCCCTTGTTACAGGGATTATTCTTCTGAAATTCAGGATGGAAGAATCAACCAGGAATTTTATCAAACTCCTGTTCTTCTGCGGGCTGGCGACAATATTTGCAGGATTCCTGTTCGGAAGCTGGTTTGGCATTTCTTCCCTTACAAAATATGCGCTCTGGATAGTCCCTACAGAAAAGCCCGAGTTGATGATGAGCTACTCGATACTTATCGGTATCATCCATATGTATGTGGGATTATTTATGAAGGCATTAAACATAATCCGCCGTGACGGTATCCTGGATGCTGTTTTTGACGTGGGCTTTGATTATATTATGTTAACTGGCTTTATTATGTCCCTTCTGCCTTATGCGCCTGGCATATCGGTTCCTGATTCAAGCCCGATCGTTAAGACAGGAAACCAGTTATTCATTATAGGGGCGGTGTTGATTCTGCTCACCAGGGGCAGGAAGTCGGGGAACATTTTTGGGAAAATATTCGGGGGATTGCCGAGCCTGTATGGTGTGATATCTTTCTTCAGCGACTGTCTTTCCTATACGAGGATCCTGGCGCTTGGACTTGCCTCCGCAATTATCGGTGATATCGTAAACACCCTGAGTATGCAGCTGGGAGGCAATGCCATTGTCAGGCTGATATTGGTCACACTGGTATTGCTGTTTGGTCACATCCTCAATTTCGTGCTGAATGTACTCGGAGCGTTTGTTCATTCCTGCAGGCTCCAGTTCCTGGAGTTCTTCGGAAAATTCCTTGAAGGCGGAGGGGAGCCATTCAATCCCCTTAAGGCCAATACAGAATATATCGTCGTGAAAACCGAATTGTCCGAATTGCTTAAGCCCGGTATAAAAACCGGTGTAAAATAAAAATTATAGGAGGATCACTTACATGAAATTCGCAGACATCTTTTTGAACCCTCAGGTCTATGCTGTTTTGGGAGCGGCAATTGCATTTCTGGTCGCAGCCCTTGGCTCTTCAAAAGGCTGCGGAATTGCCGGTCAGGCTGCTGCCGGAGTAGTGGCTGAGGAGCCTAAAAGATTTACCGCTACCATGATTCTGCAGGCGCTTCCTGCAACACAGGCGATTTATGGATTTGTTATTGCCAATATGATCCTTGGCAAGATCAGTGCTGACATGACGTTGGCTCAGGGATTGTCCCTGCTTACAATCGGCCTTCCTATGGGTATAGTCGGATGGTACTCCGCGGTTTACCAGGGAAAAGTGGTTACAGCTGGTATCCATATGGTTGCAAAGAGACCCAATGGCCTTTTCAATGCCATAATCTATGCGACCATGGTTGAGCTGTTCGCTATTTTCAGCCTTGTCGTGTCAATTCTCATGCTGGGTAAAGTCTGAGCCATGCAAATTATTGTTCGCAAGAAATTAAAGAGGGGCTTATAAGATGAACGGAGCCGAAAAAATAAAGGAAAAGATCATAGCCGATGCCCGGGAAAGAGCGGAGAAGATACTCGAGGATGCAAGACTCGAAGCCCAGGGCATAATAAAGGACGCAGAAAAACAAGCTTTCCAGCGTATGGCTATAATGACTGAAAAGGCAAAGGAAGATGCTGCCCTGTATAAGCAGCGTGCCCGCGCAGCCGCAGAGATGGAAATCAGGAAGAGTCTCCTGAAAACACGCCAGGATACCATCGACGAGGCATTTGCCGCTGCCCTTGATAGGATAGCTGAGCTGCCGGATGACAAGTACAGCGGCTTTATTGAAGACATCCTTCTCAGGGCTGCAAGGGATGGAGAAGGAGAGCTTGTTGTAAATAAAAAAGACAAACAGCGCCTGGGGCAGCAATTTATTGACAGGATCAACGCCAGGTTCATATCCCTTGGCAGAAACGCTAAACTCAAACTGTCATCTGATGACCTGGATTCCCGGGGCGGATTTATCATCCGTTATGGCGAGATGGAGATAAACAGCACTCTCGAGGTTATTCTGAATATGGAAAGGCCAAACCTCGAAGCCGGGGTTGCCGCCATATTATTCGGAGGAGAGTAAATTCAGGCCCTTATGGGGCATGAAGCGGTAGTAAAGGAGTCTATATGGCCAGAGTCAAGCAAGAGGATTACGCATATGCCACCGCACGAATACGTGCCAGGGAAACTAAACTTTTGAGCCGTGGCAGGCTGGAACGCCTTTTTGAAATAAAGGACTATTCTGACGCTGTCAAAATGATGGCTGAAGCAGGATACGGCAATGAGCAGGCAGACATCAGGAAAAGCGGTGCCGAGAGTTTTGAGGAAATCCTCGACTCCGAACTTGCAAAAACCTATGACATGATCGGAGAGATGGTTCCGGACCCGCTGGTTATAAACATGTTCAGGAAAAGGTATGATTATCTCAATGCCAAGCTGATCCTGAAAGCTGAAGCGTTGAAGATGAATGTTTCGGAAACATTGTCCGGACTGGGCACCGTTGAGCCGGCCAGGCTGCAGAAACTGATATCTGGAAGAAAACTCGCCGAATTTCCGGAAATCTTCAGAACAGCCATTGAAGAATGCCTCGAAGTATTCAGTGCTTCCGGTGATCCACAGGTAATAGATTTTATCATGGACAGATATTGCTTCATGGATATGGCGGCGGATGCCAAATCAAGTGAAGATCCTTTTTTGATCAGACTTGTGGATATGCTTGCAGATACCGCCAACCTGCGCGTATTTATAAGATCTAAACTTCTTAAAAAGCCTGATGATTTTATCCAAAGGGCATGGATAACAGGCGGCAATTTCAGCGGCAGGCTGTATGAAGAAATGAAGAGCAAGGAGTTCAATAAACTCTTTGAAGTCCTGAAAAGCCTCGGAGAGGAAAAACTCGCAACGGACCTGTCAGAAGCAATCGGTAAACCGGATGGTATATCCGAGGTGGAGAAAATCCTGGACGATTATATCGTTCAGTATCTAAGGCAGGGCAGATTTGTTAGCTTTGGGGTCGAGCCGGTTATCGGGTACCTGTTTTTCAAGGAAACCGAGATCAAGAACGTCCGTCTTGTTATAACCGGAGTCATGAACGGGATCCCGAGGGATATCATAAGAGAAAGGCTGAGGTTGGGTTATGCATAAGATAGCGGTTATAGGAGACAAAGACAGCATCCTCGGTTTCAAGGCTATCGGATTTGACATCTTTCCCGCCGGAAACAGGGAAGAGAAGGCCAACCTGATAAACAGCCTTGTGAACGACGGATATGCCCTTATTTACATTACTGAGGATGCGGCAAAAGATATACTGGATGAAATATCCAGGTACAGGAGCAGTTATTTGCCTGCGATCATCCTGATCCCCGGCAGCACCGGGTCATTGGGGATAGGGAAGAGACTTGTCAGGGAAAGCATTGAGAAAGCGGTAGGAGCCGATATTCTGGCTCATAATGGATAGAACCCGAAAAATATTATCCGGGTCGGACCGGATGTTTGAAAGGATTGGAATGGTATGAGTCAAGGCAGAATCGTCAAAGTTTCAGGACCTTTGGTCGTCGCGGAGAACATGCGGGACTGCAACATGCTGGACGTCGTGCATGTATCCGAAATGAAACTGATAGGAGAGATCCTTGAGATCCATGAGGACAGGGCCTCCATCCAGGTGTATGAGGAAACCTCGGGCCTGGGGCCGGGCGAACCGGTCGTGTCCACAAAAGCGCCGCTGAGCGTTGAACTTGGACCGGGGCTTATAGAAAATATATTCGACGGCATACAGAGACCGCTGGAAACCATGCGCAGCCTTACAGGCGACAATATAACCCGCGGTATCAAGATTCCTGCTCTTAACAGGGAGAAAGAGTGGGAATTCGTTCCGGTCAAAAAAGCCGGGGACTATGTACAGGCCGGTGACATCATAGGAACAGTACAGGAGAACGAGGTTTTCCAGCACCGGATAATGGTTCCCTATGGCATTGAAGGAACCATTGAATCTATAGAATCAGGGAAGTTTACCATCGAACAGGTTGTTGCAAAGGTCAGGGACAGGAACGGCAATATTGTTGATCTGACCATGATGCAGAAATGGCCTGTCCGAAAGGCAAGACCATACAAGGAAAAGCTGACGCCCAACACACCGCTCATTACAGGACAAAGGATAATCGATACCCTCTTCCCGATAGCCGCGGGTGGAGTGGCTGCAATTCCTGGTCCTTTCGGAAGCGGCAAGACGGTTGTCCAGCATCAGCTCGCAAAATGGGCCGAAGCAGACCTGGTCGTCTATATTGGCTGCGGTGAGCGCGGCAACGAGATGACAGACGTTCTCATGGAGTTCCCTGAGCTTAAGGACCCGAAAACAGGCCATCCCCTGATGAAAAGAACGGTACTTATAGCAAACACCTCGGACATGCCTGTTGCTGCCCGTGAAGCGTCTATTTATACAGGAATAACCATAGCGGAGTATTTCAGGGATATGGGATACTCTGTGGCCCTGATGGCTGACTCCACGTCCCGCTGGGCCGAAGCCCTCCGCGAGATGTCAGGGCATCTTGAGGAAATGCCCGGCGAAGAAGGTTATCCTGCATACCTGGCATCGCGCCTTGCCCAGTTCTATGAAAGGGCCGGTAAAGTCAGGACCCTATGCTCTGACGACAGGATCGGGTCCATCAGCGCCATAGGCGCCGTATCGCCTCCAGGCGGTGATATATCCGAACCGGTGTCACAGGCTACCCTGAGGATAGTGAAAGTATTCTGGGGACTCGACTATAACCTTTCATACAAGAGGCATTTCCCAGCCATCAACTGGCTGCAGAGCTATTCCCTTTATACGGACAAGCTTTCTGACTGGTACCGCGAGAATATCTCCAGGGACTGGAACAGGTTCAGGGCTGATATGATGCGTATCCTCCAGGAAGAAGCGGGGCTCCAGGAAATCGTCCAGCTGGTAGGTATAGACGCTCTTTCCCCTGCCGACAGGGTCACCCTTGAGGCAGCCAGGTCCATCCGCGAAGACTTCCTGCAGCAGGATGCCTTCAATGAGATCGATACCTATACCACCCTTGAAAAACAGTACAGGATGATCAGGATCATCATGGCTTTCTATGAAAAATCCCAGGAAGCCGTGAAGAAAGGCGTGGATATTGAAGACCTCTTCAAGCTGCCTGTCAGGGAAAAGATCAGCCGCATGAAAATGATATCCCAGGAACAGGGAAGCAAGCCTTTTGATGAAATAGAAGAAGAGCTTACCAGGCAGATTGAGGCTTTATATAAATAATTCGGAGGTAAATGGGACTGTTTCGCAGATCATCATGTCGCTGATACTCAATCGGAATGACATTCAATGATCAGGACAGTCCGCAAGGGAAGGAGAGAAGAGCTTAATGCTTAAGGAATATCGATCGATTGCCGAAGTTGCCGGGCCATTAATGCTGGTTCGCAACGTGGAAGGGGTAACATATAACGAACTGGGCGAGATAGAGCTTGCCAATGGCGAGATAAGGCGCTGCAAGGTCCTTGAGGTGGACGGGAACACAGCCTTGGTACAGTTGTTCGAGAATGCCGTCGGCATCAACCTTTCGAACAGCAAGGTCCGTTTCCTCGGGCGCAGCCTTGAACTGCCGGTATCTGAAGATATGCTGGGGCGCGTATTCGACGGGCTCGGGAAGCCCATCGACGGAGGACCGGCCATTATCCCTGAAAAGAGGCTGGACATAAACGGTCAACCAATTAACCCGACTGCCAGGGACTATCCCAACGAGTTCATCCAGACGGGCGTATCGGCCATCGACGGGCTCAATACCCTTGTCAGAGGCCAGAAACTCCCGATCTTCTCGGCATCAGGACTGCCCCATGCCGACCTGGCTGCCCAGATAGCCAGGCAGGCAAAGGTTATAGGTACCGACAGCAAGTTCGCCGTCGTATTCGCGGCAGTTGGCATAACCTTCGAGGAAGCGGATTTCTTTATCAGTGATTTTAAAAAGACGGGCGCGATAGAAAGGGCGGTCCTTTTCATAAATCTTGCCAACGACCCGGCTATCGAGCGTATCGCTACGCCGCGTATGGCCCTTACTGCAGCAGAGTTCCTGGCTTTTGAAAAGGACATGCACGTGCTGGTCATAATAACCGACATAACTAACTACGCCGAAGCCCTCCGCGAAGTGTCTGCAGCCAGGAAGGAAGTTCCCGGGCGCCGAGGGTATCCGGGTTACATGTATACCGACCTTGCCACCATGTACGAGCGCGCAGGTCGAATAAAGGGAAAGAAAGGTTCCATTACCATGATCCCGATCCTTACGATGCCCGAGGATGACAAGACCCATCCTATTCCTGACCTGACCGGTTATATTACCGAGGGTCAGATCATCCTGAGCCGCGAGCTCCATAAGAAAGGACTTACTCCGCCCATAGACGTTTTGCCGTCGCTTTCCCGTCTGAAGGATAAGGGTATCGGTAAAGGCAAGACCCGCGAGGATCACGCGAATACGATGAACCAGCTTTTCGCCGCGTACGCGAGGGGCAAGGACGCCAAGGAACTGGCGGCTATTCTGGGTGAAGCGGCATTGACCGATATAGATAAACTTTACGCGAAATTTTCCGATGAATTTGAGAAGCGCTATGTTTCCCAGGGATACGATACCGACCGCAGCATCGAGGAAACACTGAACTTAGGATGGGAGCTTCTGTCCATCCTCCCGCCGTCGGAGCTCAAGCGCATAAAACCTGAATACATCGAGAAATATTATCCGAAGAAGGATTGAAGGAGTAAAACATGGCGAGGCTGAATGTTAATCCTACCCGTATGGTGCTGACCAACCTGAAAAGGAAGCTCAGGACGGCAAGACGGGGCCACAAGCTGTTGAAGGACAAGCGCGACGAACTTATGAAAAAGTTCCTGGCCGTTGTCAGGGAGAACAGGAAGGAACGTGAGCTGGTAGAAAAAATGCTCATGGATGTTTATTCCCGTTTTGTCATGGCTCGCGCTTTGATGAGCGACACTCACCTCGAGGAAGCCCTGATCTTTCCTAAGCAGAGGGTCACATTGAAAGCGTCATCCAGGAATATAATGAGCGTTAAGGTACCCGTTCTTGAGTTCTCCGCCGAGGGGCAAACGGGAGATGATATATTCCCCTATGGCTTTGCAACCACCTCCGGCGAACTGGACGAAGCCATGATAGCTCTTAAGGAAGTGACCCCGCACCTTTTAAGACTTGCCGAGCTTGAAAAAACTGCACAGCTTATGGCAGACGAAATAGAAAGAACACGCCGCCGTGTCAATGCCCTTGAGTATGTAATGATACCGAACCTTGAGGAAACCATAAAATATATTGTAATGAAGCTTGACGAGAACGAGCGCGGAAACCTGACCCGCCTTATGAAGGTCAAGGACATGATGCTCGAAGAAGCCCATCATTACAGGCAAAAACTTTTACAGGACGATTAAAAAACGGGAGCATAGAAATGCTCCCATTTTTATTCATAACTGATGATTAAAACAGCTTTATTTTTTCTGGTTGTTAACGTATTCACCGATTTTCTTGTCCATAACTGAAATATGCCTGGTAAGCCAATCGATAATCATCTTGTTGGCGTTGATTATTACCGTGATATTCCCGCCTGATTCGTTATATTCCTTCTTCAGTCTGGCAAGATCATCGACAAAACTGGCATGAGCTTTCTTCTGGGCTTCAATCTCAGGATAGCGGATCTTTTCCATGTATGCTTCCTCATCGCGAAAATGCTTTTTCGTATATTCGTCCAGGAAATCAAACATGGTAACGATGTATTCATTTGCCCTTTGCTGTTTCCCTGCCTCAAAAAGCTCATTCGCCTTTTCAAACCATATTTTGTGCTGTTCATCTATCGACTCTATTCCGACCGATAAATTAGGTTTCCAAACTATTGCCATTTCAATCAACTCCTTTTAAATTACATATACCAACCGAATCCTTTTCTTAAACAGGAGCAGGAGACAGTTCCTTTGTGCTTTTTACGATTCTTGTGCTATAATTAACCCTTGGAAGTTTTGACGTAATTGGATTTATAGAAAGGGCACCAAAATGACAGCATATAAGTATGACACTCATGTGCATACCAGCGAAGTAAGTTACTGCGGAAAAGTTCCCGCGGAGGAAGCAGTAAGATTATATAAAGATGCCGGTTATGACGGTATCGTTATCACAGACCATTTTTTCGATTTATATTTTGAAGCCTTAGGGGATATCAGCTGGAATGAAAAGATAGACTGTTATCTTGAAGGGTACAGGACCGCCTGTGAAGCCGGAAAAGCAATAGGTCTGAAAGTGCTTCTCGGCATGGAGATCCGGTTCCCGGAGAATATCAACGACTATCTTGTCTTTGGCATCGACGAGGAATTCCTCAGGAAGAACAGGGAACTCTACAGGCTTGGCCTGAGAAAGTTCAGGGCATTAACGAAGGATAAAGGCATCATGATATTCCAGGCCCATCCTTTCAGATCCGGGATGGTTCTTGCGCCCCCGGAACTGCTGGACGGCATTGAAGTATATAACGGAAATCCGCGGCATGATTCCAGAAATGACATGGCATATGGTTATGCGCAGAAAAACGGCCTTCTTATGTCATCCGGGTCTGATTTCCACCATACTGTCGACCTTGCCCGGGGCGGCATAATAACCTCGGAAAGAATAAATGATTCCCGTGACCTGGTGGACGTTATAAGGAACGATAAAATTATAAGGCTGATCAGAGAAATTTAGCGGCTGTAGCCTGCAGCGATCCGGGTTCGGGGATGGCTCTACGGATTGCGGATACAAGGTTTCTACGGAGCGAGAACCTTGATGCCCGCCTGAGTAGAGAATATCGTGCAGTCGGACAGCTCTTCCTCAGCTTAAAATATGCAGATTCAGATGGCCAGACCGCATATCGCATTTTATCCTGCCCCCGGACCATGTTATCATGGCGTCGTTGCCAAGATCGTCCCTGAACCTGTATTGTCCTTCGTTTCCGGTAAGCCAGATACACAGGTTGCAGTACTTGTTCATATCATTGCCGACAGGGGACCCCAGCCTGAGTTCCTTGCCGAGGTTGAGCATCAGGCATCCGCTTTTTCGCAGGAATACGGGAATCCGCTCCTTTCCCGTTTCAACAAATACTTTTCTGCCGCCATTGTATTCCTTACGGCTCCAGAGATCGACCCATTCTCCCCGGGGAAGGTAAACTTCGCGTCCGGCGCTGTTCTCGCTTGTTATCGGCGCGACGAGCAGATCTCCCATCATGAACTCGTCTTCTATGTTTAGGGTGTTGCTGTCTTCAGGATATTCAAGGCACAGGTGCTTCATGAGCGGCTCACAGTTTTCTGCGGCCCTGACCGACTCACTGTAGATATAGGGCAGGAGGTTCATGCGCAGGTTATAGTGAAACCTCAGCCTTTCAATAAGGGAATCGTCACCATAGGACCTGGCCATATTCCACGGGCTCCTGTCGTTTCTCCCGCCAGATGACGGCATTATCTCTGCAAACTGTCCGAATATGGGCTCCGAATGCCACTGCATGCCGGGAGTGAATACCGCAAGCTGTGTAGCCCTCTCGTAAAGTTCAACGCTGGGCATCGGCCCTGCGAATCCCGCTATGTCAAAACTCCAGAAAGGTATGCCTGAGAGTCCGGCCGAAAGTCCTGCCACTATGACAGCCCTGAATTCCTCCCAGGAAGAAATCTGGTCGCCTGCCCATGTGAAGGGGAATTTCTGCTGGCCAGTATATCCCGCCCTGGTGAAAAGCACCCGGCTTTTTCCGATGAACTCGCCGTATGATTCAAGGTAACTTTGCACATAACCGTTCTTCATCTCTTTTCCGGTTCTTCCGTCGGAAAAAATTATATCCTCTTTATAGACAAACTCTCCGCCGTCGGTCTTAAAGCCGTCCACACCCATATCCAGCAGGTACTTTCTTTTGCTGAACCACCATTTCCTGAGCTCCGGGTTCGTAAAGTCAGGGATCATGGATCCGTTGAACCAGTTGCCGTCCGGGATCTCGTAGGGCGTACCGTCTTTATTCATGGCGACAAGCCTTTTTTCCTTCAAATACTGGCGATCCCGCCTTTGCTGCTCGTTTTCCGTATTCTTCATAGCCGGGATCTGCCACAGTATGAGCCTGATGCCTTTTTCATGGAGCCTGTCGATCAGGGCTTTCGGATCGTTCCAGAATGGGCTTTCGCTGAAATCGAAATCGGAATAGTCAAAAGCTTCATTTCCGGGCCTGACGTCGTACTTTGCTCCATTCCATATGTAAAAAGTGGACTCGTCGCTCCATGCTTCGATGACCAGGACACTGAAGGGAAGACCGCTTTTCTCCATCTCATCTATCTGCTCTTCAACAATGGCCTGAGTGTTCCACCTGTGACCCGACATCCAGGGGCCCAATGCCCACTTTGGCGGAAGCACAGGCTTTCCCGTGAGACGAATGAAGCTGGAAACCATATCTTTGGGTGAACCCGTGAAAAGGTATATGTCAGGCATCTTTCCAAAATTGTCCCTGCATATGTCAACCGATATCCTGCCCTCTCCGAAATCGAACCTTGTGACACAGTAAGAATCCACGAACATGCCGAATCCACTGTCAGTTAAAAAGAAGGGGACAGGACAATAAGTCAGTTCCCCCTGACGGGTGAATTTCTCAATGACAGCGATATTTTTTGCAAGACCCTTCTGATTGACCCTGTCAAATCTTTCACCCAGGCCAAAGGCTGCCTGGTAATCGGCATCTGTCACTATCCTGATAAGGTTGTCTCCCATAGGCTCTACTCTCAGCCCGTCAATCAGTTTACGACCGCTTTTGACAACGGACAGGCCATGTCTTCCGCGCCTGATTTCCACATCATTGCCGATAATTCCGTCGCGGCCGGGTTCGTCAATCCGTGCCAGCCTGTAGGTATTGTTATTGATGATACTGATATCCATCTTCTCTCTCCCCGCAGGTTTTCATGCTTTTTGACTTTTACAGGCATAAAATGTATAATAACGATAGGTGGCTATACTGCCATATAGCCACCCTATTCCATAATTTATGGGGCTGAGAAACTTGTTTATTTTACAAGTTTCTCAAGTCTTTCTTTGGCATTGTCCAGGGCCTGCTGAGGCGTAATTTCCCCGAATTTCGCCTTTTCTATCTCTTCGTTGACAATGGTCGTCAGTTCATTCCATTTTTCAGGTATGGGTCCCAGCGGAGGCATGACGCTGGAGTCGTTGATTGCTGCGATGTACTTCCTGGATTCAGGCGGTGTTATTGCATAGTAAGCTGCCATGATGCTTTCGTCGTTTACCACCGGTATGTTCCAGCCACTGTCGATCCTGATTTTTACTGCATCCTCGTCTATTGCCAGGAACTTCATAAACCTCCATGCAGCTTCGGGATACTTGGTAGTCTTGCTTGCCGCAAGGCCTTCAACGAATGCGTTATGCGCTTTCTGCACATTGCCCGGCTCCACCATTACGTCCCATCTGAAATTGCATTCGGCGGCGAACCGGCCAATCTGCCAGATACCGCCCCTGAGCATACCTACTTTGCCCGCGATGAACGCATTGGTATCGGCGTCAGCCTGGGTCATGATATCGCTGGTGATGGGAGGTTGAACCTTATACCTGGTCGATTTTTCGATCATCCATGTAAGGGCTTCGACGCATGCAGAGCTGTTGATGGTGCATTTATTGCCGTCCCAGAAGTAACCTCCGTTTTGTGCGGCAGTTTTGTAAAATTCATAGGTCTGTATCGGCGAGACGGTTCCCCAGATGCCCTTGCTCTCATCGGTGATCTTCTGGGCGGCTTCAAGTTCTTCCTTCCATGTCCATTCGGGAGTAGGATAGGAAACTCCGTTGGCGTCGAAAAGATCCTTATTGTAGTACAGGATGCAGCCGTTGTTGGCTATAGGTACGCCCAACTGCTTTCCGTTCAGGCTGTATGCATCGAAAAGAACCTGGTTAATGGAACCGGCTTTATAATCCTTGTCATTTGCAATAACGCCGCTGAGATCGTAAAGCTGGTCATTCATTGCATATTGGGCGAAGTTCTCGTATCCTACTTCAAAAACGTCGGGAACACCTTCGCCGCTGTTGAGAACGATGTTGAGCTTGGTGTAGTAGTCGGCCCACGGGATGATTTCGTACTCAACCCTGATGTCGGAGTTTTTCTCGTGGAACTTGTCGATCATTGCCTTCAGATCCTCTTCATGTCCGCCGTTCGCAGAGTTCTGGATGAACTTTATGGTTACCGGCCCGGAAGACTTTGGTGTCTCGGAAGTGGTTGCCGGAGCCGTTGACGATTGGCCTGCCGAAGGCGTGACCGTTGATGTCTGACCGGCCTCCTTCCCGCATCCTGCCATCATGGATATGACCAGGAGCACGGAGAGCACTGCAAATGCTAATTTCTTTAACATAAGACTCATCCTCCTTTTTTGATTCTTACAAAATGCTTTCAATATCCTGCGGATAACATCGCTGAATGCTGAAAAAACAGATTCCTCCTTTCTGTCAGAAGATTTTGCTCTATCCCTTGATCCCACTTCCTGCAACGCTTTTAATGAAATATTTCTGCGCGAATATGTAAACCAGGAGCATCGGGATAAAACTTATCAGGTTACCCGCCATCATCAGGTTCCATTGGGTTGTCCACCTGCCCTGGATTCTTGACAAACCAACTGGCAGGGTCAGCATATCGCTGTCGCTTACTATGATCAGAGGCCATATGAACGAGTTCCAGGAACTCATGAAGCCCAGAATGGCCACAGTGGCCAGAACCGGTTTACACAGCGGAAGCACGATACTGAAAAAGGCCTTCATATGTGACGCTCCGTCCATGAAACCGGCTTCGAGATAGGAGTCCGGTATGGTCCTTATATTCTGTCTCAGCAAAAAGATTCCCAGCGCGTTGTAGGTACCGGGCAGTATAAGGCCCAAATAAGTGTTGTTCAGTTTCATGCGGACGAAGATTTTGTACAGGGTGATCATGCTCAGTTGGAAAGGGATCATCATTGTAAGCAGTATCAGTATAAACAGCAGTTCTCTGCCCCTGAAACTGATCTTGGCGAAAACATAGCCGGCCATAGCGCAGAACAGTACCTGGGCTCCCGTCGTCAGGACAGCGACGAGAACGCTGTTGAACAGGACCCTTCCGAGGGGCACCAGTTTAGATATCTGGGCGAAGTTGTCGAAGTTGAATTTGTCCGGCAAAAGCTTTGGAGGCATCGTCATGACTTCCATGTTTGTCTTGAAAGCGCCGAAAAACATCCAGATAAACGGGAATATAACTATGGCCAGGATAGCGACCATTACTGTGTTTATTACAATATGCGGCTTGTGCAGGCGGCTATATCGTTTCATAATGGACCCACCTTTCCTGGAGCTTGTTCTGAATCAGGGTCAGGACCAGGGTGACGATCACCAGGAACCATGCCTGGGCACACGCTAAGCCGGCATAGTTGAGCTTAAACGCATTATTGTATATTTCCATAACCATTGTAGTCGTGCTTCCGAGGGGGCCGCCCTTCGTCATGACATACATCTGGTCGAAGACCTGGAGAGAATTAATGGTAAGGATGATGATGACAAAGAACAGCGTAGGCGACAGCAATGGCAAAGTGATGCTGAAGAACTTCCTCACGGGACTTGCTCCGTCAAGGGAAGCGCTCTCATAATACTCGTCCGAAATGTTCTGTAATCCTGTAAGGAGCAGGATCGCAAAGTAACCCATATCCTTCCACAAACTTGCGATAACAATGGCGACCATGGCGTACTTCTTGTCGAACAGCCAGGCCGGTCCTTTTATGCCCAGCATTGACAGCAAGTAGTTTATCAGACCGCTGTCGGCGTTGAACAACCACATCCACAACAGCGACACGACCACCCAGGACAGTAAAACAGGGATGAAAATCAGGGACCTGTATACCTGCACGAGTTTGAGTTTCATGTCCAGGACGGTGGCAAGAAGCAGTGAAACGACTATCACGATCGGAACGTACATGATAGTGAACCTGAAGGTGTTTATGACTGCCTTAACCGAGGATTCATCGCTGAAGATCTCCCTGAAATTATCCGGCCCGATAAACGTAGGAGGTGACAGCATGTTCCAGTCTGTGAAGCTCATAAAGGCTGACTGGATGATCGGGACAAGGTTGAATACGACCAGGCCTGCAAGGCAGGGCAACAGGAACAGGATTATCGTTATCGCTTTATGCAGCTTGTTTTCACCTACCAAGAGATTCACCTTCTTTTTATTCTGCCGCTTAAATAAGCCGTCTGACGGATTCTCTTTCAACGATGGAAATGGGCAGTATCTTTTCCTGCTTTGTCTGGAAAGCGCCGCTCATGGAATTGAACAGCATGTTTACTGCTTCTTCTCCCTTGGCAGATATGTTCTGCTGGATAGTGGTAAGGCCGGGCATTATGTATTCCGATATCGCCAGGTTGTCGAAACCTATGATGGAAATATCGTCCGGGACTTTCACGCCGTTTTTCATGAAGCCCTTGATAGCGCCGATGGCCAGTATGTCCGCCATGCAGAAGACCGCCGTAACCTTTGCTTTGCTGTCCAGGAGTTTCTGGGCGTTTATCAGGCCTGACTCGTAGTTCATGTAACCCTCAAACACTTTTTTCGGGTCAGGATCGATGCCATATTCCCGCAATGCGTCCAGGTACCCGTCATAGCGTTTCTTCACGACTCCGCCTTCCTTGATCTTTCCGGTAAAGACAGCAATATCCCGGTGTCCCATATCGAGAAGGTATTTCGTCGCCAGGTATCCTCCATATTGGTCGTTTATCCTGATACTGTGGAAATAATGGTCCTTGAAATAACTGTCCACCAGAACGATAGGTATTTGTGTCTTTTTGACTTCCTTGTAGAATTCGTCGGGATAAGCCCCTATCACGATGATGCCATCGAGGTTCCTTTGCTTTGCCAGGGTAAAATAGCTCTCATTGGCGTCTGTGCCTGAGATCAGGACGTGGTATCCTCTCAGCCTCGCGTGGTGCTCGATGCTGCTCATTATCTCGCTGTAGAAGGTGTTGCTGAACATCAGCTTGCTCCCCGGCTCGGTCTGCGGAATGACCACCCCGATAAGCTTGGATGTATTCTTTACAAGCCCCCGGGCCGAAAGGTTGGGGATGTAATTCAGCTTTTCCATGGCTGCATAAACCCGGTTCCTTGTTTCCTCACTAATGTTTTCTTTCCCGTTAAGTACATATGATATGGTCGCAACCGATACGTTGGCTTCTCTTGCTACATCCTTGATCGTAACATTCTTTTTCATATGAAATCTCCTGATCTGTATAAACAGGTTAATCGGTTAAATTACTTAAACGATTAAATTGTTCAATTCGATTATACTATTCGATTCTTTGAATTGTCAAGCGAAGTTTTGCAATATGTACGGGCAAATCCGGAAAAGTATTTATATAAAATGGTTATAAAGAAGCTTATTGACTTCGGAAAAGGTATATGATAAATTTGATTTGAAACTTAAACGATTAAGCATACTGATGGAGAAGTGCAATTATGGGAGATCAATACATACCAACAGGAAACGAAATGATCTCAATTCCAGAGCTGGGCATGAGCGACGGGGCCATTCACGATTTCACCTTTCTTCATATGGGTTTTAAAGGACTCATCGATGTGCGCGGAAATGAGAGCGTACCGCTGATCAAGCCGTTCCTTGCACAGGACGGAAAGACCGTTCCCTTTGAAATCGTAAACTGGAGCCGGGAAGGCTACTGGGTCCCGGTTTATCATGCCAGGGCTGGCATGTTCGATATAAAGGGCATTATACTGACGCCGGTGGGGGAGCGGGGTTTCGTTTACCGGATTGAGATCAGGAACAACTCGGATACCGATCAAAACATTGATCTCGGCATATCCGGCTGCTGGAGCGAAACATACCACTGCGTCAATGAAGACAAGGTCATAGATGCAAAGAAGTTCGTTTACAGGAGCAGCTGGAATGATAACCTGATTTTTGACCTGAGGAACGGGATTGGCCTCTTTTCCTTCGCACCCATGACATCCCTTCCGGCTGAAACTGCTTATGATATAAGGGATGGGGAAGTTAACTACCGGATCTCGTGTAAAATTGCTCTTCCTGCAGGAGAGGAAGGATACGTTGATTTTTACTGGGGTCTCGGCTTTGAAGAAGTAGCCTCGGCCACTTCGGCAAAGGAAATGCTGCGCAAAGGTTTTGACCCGCTTTACGATGAGACCCTCAGATGGCTTAAAAAACGGAGCTGCCATTTCAGGGATGAGAAAATTAATGAGTTGTATCATATAAACCTGTTCTTCAACTACTTCTTTGCAACGGGAAAAACGCTGGACACCGAGGAACTGGTCCTGGTGACGTCAAGAAGCCCCAGGTATTATGTGAGCGCCGCATATTGGGACAGGGACAGCCTTCTCTGGAGTTTTCCGGCCATATTGCAGGCTGATCCCGCGTATGCAAGGGATATGCTGGATTACGTGTTCACCCGCCAGATAAAAAATATCGGGATTCACTCGAGATACATTGACGGAACGGTGCTGGAACCCGGGTTCGAGCTTGATGAGCTCTGCGCCCCAGTCATGGCCCTTTATAATTATGTAAAGGTCAGCGGCGACAGGGAATATCTTACCGAGCACCATATCATAAAAGGCATACGCAGGATACTTGAGATCCTCGGATCAAAAAAGCATCCTGAAATTGACCTTTATGAAACTTTCCTGCAGCCAACCGACGATATGCATGTGTATAAATACATCACATATGACAATGTCCTGGTTTGGCTCGTTTTAAATCATATTGCAGAACTCTTCAGGGATATATTCCAACCTGCGGAACTGTCCGCTCTTAAGGATGCGGCGCTGAAAGTCCGTGAGGCCATTGAGAAACACTGTATCAAGGTGCATGAAGGCAGGAAGATCTATGCCTGGTCGGTGGACCTGAAAGGAAACTATGATGTTTACGATGAACCCCCCGGAAGCCTGCAGCTGCTGGCTTTCCTGGGCTTCTGCGACAGGGGGGATGAAGTGTTCCTTAACACTGTCGATGTAATAAGGGACAGGAACTATCCCTATTCTTTCGCAGATTCGAATTTCCCCGAAACCGGCTGTCCCCACGCGCCCCATCCATGGGTGCTGAGTATTGCCAACAGCCTGTTGTATGGCAGGATAGATCATTGCCTTGATATCCTTAAGCGTATCAAAATGGACAACCTTGTTGCCTGTGAGAGCATAGACGAGAATACGGGCGAATGCGTGACAGGAGCCGCTTTCGCGACTTGCGCAGGCTTCCTGGCCTATGCAATACGCACTGTTTTGGAATGATTTCAGCAGCAGACGGATATATTGGAGGTTAAATATGGGTCAGATACAATTCAAAGACTTTGGTATCAGCACCAACTGTCCCGAAATCAGCGATTATCTTGAAAGCCTGTTTTATCACGGCAACGGCTACATGGGTTCCCGCGGATTTGCCTGCGAGGATCTGAGCCAGAGACCCCATCAGAAAGGCATATATATTACCGGGGTATTCGATGTTTATAAGGATAACATAACCGATATAGTGAATACTCCTGATTTTCTGAAACTATATGTTTTTTTCGGTGATTCAGGCCAGGATTCCGACAGCTATGCCATAACAGGATTTACCCAGAGTCTTAGCTTTTCCGACGGGGTTTTCACCAGGGAATATGATATTCAGCAGGACGGACGGACAATGCATGTAAAAATCTCACGTTTCTTTAGCCTGAGTGATGTCCATGCGGCCGCAGTCAGGCTGGAAATAACGCCGTTGAATTTTTCCGGGACGGTTTCCTGCGTCTCGGCCATAGACACTTCCAACTGCAACCTGCCCGTAAATGACGACCAGCTCAAGAAAAATACCGAGTTCAGGAAGTATACGGAAATACTCTCCCAAAACTTCACCGACAAGGGCTGCCTTGTGGAACTTGTGACAAGATCCACCGGAATAGGTATAGCCGAAGCTTTTGCATTGAGGTATTCCCCCAATATCGCAGGCAGGAAAAGCTCATTTTACAGCGATGATAAAGGTATTTCCATAACGGATACATTCAATGCGGACCTGGGCAATACGTACTGTATCGAGAAATTTGTCGGTGTTTATACCAGCAGGGATGCCGGACGCTCCGAAATAAAGGATCTTGCCGTAAAAAAAGCTGACGAATGCCGGGGAAAAGGATTCGAAGGGCTTCTTGATGAAAGCCGTGACGAATGGAAAGCCCGCTGGGAAACATCCGACATAGTGATCAAGGGGGATCCCAGGGCCCAGTGTGCAATAAGGTATAACATATTCCAGCTTATATGCAACAATTCGAGGCTGGACGAACATGCCAGCATAGGCGCAAGGGGCCTGACGCACCAGAGATATAAAGGATGCTGCTTCTGGGATACCGAGATTTTCATGCTGCCTTACTTTATTTATACCGACCCGCCGGCTGCAAGAAGCCTTCTGAAATACCGGTACAATATGCTGGATGCAGCCAGGGAACACTCAAGGAAAATGGGGACAGAAGGAGCCAGGTATCCCTGGATGTCGTCATACGACGGCAGCGAGCAGTGCGAGTCCTGGGATATCGGAGCCTGCGAGATACATATCACTTGCGATATTGCCTATGCATTCGATTATTATGTCAGGGTGACGGGAGACATGGATTTCCTGGCCAATTGCGCGGCGGAAGTGTATATAGAGACCGCCCGGTTCTGGGCAAGCCGCTTTACATATGATAGTGCAAAAGACAGATACAACCTCCTGTTCACCAAGGGCCCTGACGAATACTGTGGAGTCACCAACAACAACACCTATACCATATACCTGGCATTGCACAATTTCAGGCTGGCCAGGGAAGCCATAAAATACCTGGAGGATTCCTGTCCTGAGAAACTTGAATCTTTATCCGTAAAAATTAACTTCAGTAAAGACGAGATCAGGAAATGGGATGACATAGAAAGGAAGACTCATCTCAACTATGATAAGGAGAAGAAACTGTACATACAGGACGATACTTTCATGCTCCTGGAGCCTCTTGAGATATCAAGGCACAAAAAGGACAACACTCCGCTTTACCACAGGATATGCTATGACAGGCTCCAAAGATATCGTGTATTGAAACAGGCCGATATCATACTCCTGATGACCCTGTTCCCCAATGATTTTACCGAGGAGGAAAAGAAAGCGGCGTGGGAGTTCTATGAACCCCTCACGCTTCATGATTCCACCCTGAGCTTTGGCACCCATGCCCATTTCGGAGCTCATGTAAATGATATGCCGAAAGCCTTCGATTACCTGGAAAAGAGTTTATACCTGGATCTTGACAATATCATGAACAATACTGGCAGCGAAGGGCTGCATATTGCATCATCAGGAGCGGCATGGCAAGCCATAGTTAACGGATTTGCAGGAGTGTCCCTCGATAAGGGGGTTTTAAATATAAATCCCCGCCTTCCGGAAAAATGGAGTGAAGTCGCCTTCACTCTTATTATACGCGGTAAAAAAGTCAGGTTTAGCATCCGTCAGGACGGATGGGAAATGGAGAACATCGAATAAGGGACAGAGGCATATGGGCGCGTACTTATATTTGGCAAAGATGAAGCTAATGGCTTTCCTCACTTATCGTTTCGAAGTAATAACATCCCTGGGCACTAATTTGATAATCCTGATGGCGAGCGTTTTTTTATGGAAGACTGCATACAGCGGAACAGATGCCATTTCAGGAGTTACAGAATCCCAAATGCTTACATACACCATAATCTCTGTCCTTTTATCTTCTTTTTTCAGCTCCAATATCGAACATTCCCTGCAGGAGCGGATTGCCCAAGGGAACATAGCTCTTGATTTCCTTAAACCGATAAACCTCATATTTGCCTATTTGTCGGAGGACATAGGAATATCAATGAGCTCTGTTGTAAGCAAACTGATTCCTGTCCTGATTATATCCGCTTTATTTGTCCAGGTTCCTTTGCCCGGCAGTTGGCTCTCTTTTTTAGTGTTTCTGATTAGCAGCATGCTGAGCTATCTGATTTTATGGCTTATCAGCGCCCTGATCGCTGTTCTGTGCTTTTGGACGGTACAGCTTGGGGAACTGAAAACTGTAAAGGACGGGATCATTTTATTAATTTCGGGCAAAATCATCCCCATTAGGATGTTTCCAAAATGGATGCAAAAGGTCCTTTCTTTTATGCCATTCCAATATGTTTATCAAACACCTTTAAGTATTTACATCAACAGGATAACACGACAGGAAATCGCTTTTTCACTATTCATACAGGCTATATGGGTACTGTTCCTGTCACTGGCCTTGATTATGCTTTGGAACAAAGCAAGGAAGCATGTATTTATCCAGGGTGGCTGAGTATATGGATAAACTGAGATACTACCTGTCTGTCGCTTCATATTCCATGAAGCTTTCCATGAAAAAGCAGCTTGAATACCCAATGGAGATCATAAGCTGTTTTGCCATGATTCCCATGATGTACGCAACAGGTATCCTGCTGCTCTATTTTCTGACTCAGAATCTTAAGTCCATAGGCGGATGGACTTTTCCCCAGCTGGCTTTTTTATACGGGATCGGTGACCTGAGCCATGGCATCATGGTCGTTTTTTCGGTTCAAAACTGGTTCCTTGACAGGTATGTAAACAGGGGGGAATTCGACAGGATGCTTTTGAGGCCCTTAAACGTGTTTTTCCAGTTCTCGGTCTCGTATGTAAACATTATTGGCATAATGGATGTTCTTGTAGGCCTGTCTGTTTTCATATACAGCTGCGTTCTGGTCAAATTCAGCTGGACATTCTCGAATATTGTCAGGCTGGTTGTCATAATTCTTGGCGCTGCCCTTATACGTTCATCCATTTTTACTATTTTCTGCTCTGTAGCCTTCTGGACAAAGCGCTGCTCGGCAGTAACGGCCCTGATGAACGATATGCTTGAGCGCACGACATTGTATCCCATGACAATTTATCCCCGATTATTGCAGCTGATGCTTACACTTATAATCCCGGTCGCGTTTATTAGCTTCTTTCCTTCATGCTGTTTTCTCGGCATAGACAGCTCGTTCAGGCTGCCAGCCGATGCAGCGGTCATGACACCGGCAATCGGGATTATTACGTTTATATTGGCCCAGGCAGTGTTCAACTGGGGGCTGAGGAATTATGAAAGCAGCGGATCATGAGGTGTGGCTATGATTGTGATTTCAGCCGATCAATTATCGAAAAAGTTTACGGTTATCAGGAGGGAAAAAGGTCTGAAAGGGGCTTTGTCAAGCCTGATCCATCCTGAAAAAATCACGGTTAATGCTGTGGACAATGTAAGCCTTAAAATCGAAAAAGGCGAGATAGTGGGTTTCATCGGGCCCAACGGCGCGGGGAAGAGCACTACTGTCAAGATGATGACCGGCATCCTGCATCCTACTTCCGGTTCAGTTGAAATAAACGGACTTTCTCCCTTTAAGGACAGAAAAAAGGTGGTAAGGGAGCTTGGCGTTGTTTTCGGGCAGAGAACCCAACTGTACTGGGATCTCAGGCTGGGGGAGTCCTTCGAGCTGCTGAAAAGAATCTATCAGATCAGCGATTCCATGTACAAAGCAAATATGAAGCAGATGGACGAGGTGCTTGGGATCAATGAGTTCATCCACATTCCTGTCAGGCAGCTATCGCTGGGGCAGAGGATGAGGGGAGAACTGGCGGCAGCCATGCTCCATTCTCCTCCCGTATTATTTCTCGACGAACCGACTATCGGGCTGGACGTGGAGGGCAAGCATTCCATAAGAAAGTTTATCCGTGAGATCAATCAGAGGTATGGGACAACTGTTATTCTTACGACTCATGATCTGGATGATGTGGAACAGTTATGCAGCAGGCTGATTGTGATAAATCATGGCAGGATCGTTGAAGACGGTCCCCTTCAGGATATCGCGGAGAGAATGGCTCCGTATCGTTTTCTTGTGCTCGAGATTGCTTCACCCGGGATCGGGATAAGGCATCCTTTGGCAGATACAGTCAGGCAAAACGGGAACCAGGTATGGCTCAGGTTCAGAAAGTCGGAGATTTCCGCATCAAGGCTGATTTCGGATCTGTGCTATTCTTATCCTGTACTTGACCTTAAAATTAAGGAACCGGATATCGAGGATATGATAAGAGAACTGTATAAGCTGAACGATAAAACGGGATCAGGCGTATGCAATTAAGCCTGATCCCGCATAATGCTAAAACTTGCCGCCTCTGCCTCCATGGGTACGGCCCGAAGACGATCTGTGAGTGCTTGAGCCGGAACTTGAGCTCTGCGGCTTTGGACGCCTGGAGATCCTTGAAAAGAGGAACAGATCCCTGCGCACATTTATATTGATGCTGTCTTTTCTCACATAGTTTGAAGCCGCAGGCTGGTAGCGGACGCTTTTCAGTTGGCTCTTCATGATTCCGGTAATAATGAAAGCAAAAATCACGCCTACTCCAAGAGAGATAACAAGGCGCTTTACCGAAAAGAATGCTGAGTCGGCCCTTGCCTTCGCAAGTTCCTCATCGCAAAGATCTGCAAAGGTTGAAAAGGCTTTCCTGTATTCTCCGCGGCCTAAATAAGGCAGGAATTCATCTGCCATACGATCAATATCCGAATCGCTGAAAGCCTTTATTGCAAAGCCATGGGTCGTGATCCACCAGTCTGAGTATTCCATGCTGACAAGCAGCAGTATACCGTCGTCATTCTTACCGTAGCCGTAACCATTGTAATCGAAGAAGTCGTCGGCATAATCTCTTGGAGACTTGCTGCCCAGGGAATATACGGTAACGATGGCGACCTCGCACTCATGCTCTTCGCTGATCTTCTCAAGCTTAGAGTCCAATGACTTTCTTTCGCTTTCGCTCAGGAGACCTGCTGTGTCATACATCAGCGGCACATCCCTGTCGCTGTCCGCTGCCGCTATCGTAAGCGAAGCGGCGCTGAAGATCAGGATAAGGAATATCAACATGATTATTTTCCTAATATTCTTCATACTTCCGCCTCCCTTACAATAAGTTCAATATAAACGAGATAATATAGGTGATTGCGCCAAATATACCGGTAAGCCCGAAAAACCATTTCCAGTAAGCGGCCTTATCCAGCGGCAGGTCTCCTACGAACTTGCCGGTTTGTCCGTTCATGGCAAAGGTGTATCTTTTGTCGTTCCAGATCGTGTTAAGAAGCCAGACCGGATACAGGGCGTATTTCGCCGATCCGTTCCTCAACTGTATACTGGTTCTCTCGGGAACCACCGTGGCATATCCCTGCACAGTCGAGGCAAAAATCTGCTCGGTACTGCGCTTGATCCTCTCATTGGCGCGGGCTATGCTTTCGTCGGCAGGAACGTCATACTTGTCAGCCAGGTAGCCGGCAAGGTATGCCGTCTGGAAGTCGACGGCTTCGCTGAAATCGAAGGGTTCTATGGATTCCATAAGGTCATCGGGCATTTTCGTGGAACCGTCGACAGGGACCCGCTCGAACCTGAGGCTGCCGCTTCGCTGGACGGAGTAATACCTGGTTTCGGTGTAAATGTAATTGCTGTCGCTCCACGACCTGACTTTGGTTGCCCTGTACCTGATGTTGGCGCTGGTATCGGCATTAAACAGCCAGAATGGCACATAGATTCCCTTGATCTCCTGGATATGGTTCTGGTCCTTGAAAATCTTCGGCAGAAGCCTTTTGCCCTGCAAATGCTTCGACAGGCCTTCTATGGCAGCCTTTTTGTCAAGCTTGAACGGAATGACATAATCGGGCCTCAGGAGACCGGAGAGCTTGCCGACCATTACCACGGGATTATTGCAGAACGGGCAGCTTGTAGCGGCTGTGTTGGCATCAGCCACGATCTCTCCTCCACAGGAATTGCAGATATACGAATTGATATTGGCCGCTTCGCTTTCATCCCACTCGGTGCCTGCTCTGGTCTCCCAGATCATGTCGTCCGGCTGCTCGTCTTTCAGCACCTCGTCATAGGCCTTCAGGGTTTCCATTTCGAATTCCGTATCACAGTACGGGCACTTCATCTTCTGGATCCTGCTGTCGAACTTTATGGCGCCGCCACACGAAGGACATTTATATTCAAGCAACTCCGGCATGATCTCAACTCCCTCTTTTATTCATAAACGACCTAAAACCTGTCGTTCTCGTTAAACGGGTCGCCGCATTCGGGACAGAACTTGGGAGGTTGAGACGGATTCTCAGGAACCCATCCGCATTTGTCACAACGGTAACGAAGGTTGCCGGGAGCGGGATTGCCGCAGTTATGACAGAATTTGCCCGTATTCACGGTTCCGCATGAGCAGGTCCACTGTGTGGGAGCTGAAGGCCTGGTTTTGCCGCAGTTCGTGCAGAATTTGCCCGAGTTCTGGGTTCCGCATGAACAGGTCCATGTGCCGGCGCCGGAAGCAGGAGCCTGTGCAGCCTGCTGTTGCTGTGCCTGCTGCTGGCCCATGGCAAACAGGTTCTGGGCATTTACACCTCCGGCCTGCTGGGCCATGCCAAGTCCCATAAAGCCCATCATGGCGCCGCCGGGGTTTGAGGCAGCCGCTTTCATTGCGTCTGACTGAGCGCCCACCAGGGTAGCTGCCGCCATGGTGGGATCACGCATGATGGCGGTACGCTGGGCCTGCTTGATCAGTTCTTCATCTTCCTTGGAAAGGGATATGTTATTAAGGGCAATGGATATGATGGCGATTCCCCTTAACTCCTTCCATTTCTTTGAAAGGGCTTCGTTCATCGCGTCGGCAAGCTCCTGGGTATAAGCCGGTATATTGCTTGGCCTTACCTGGAGCTCGGAGATCCTTGCAAGGGCCGGCTGAAGCGCATTGATGAACTCGGCTTTCAGTTGGGTGTCTATTTCCTCCCGGGTATACTCCCAGCTGACATTTCCGCATACATTAGTATAAAACAGGATGGGATCTACGATCTTATAGGAATATATACCTGAACAGCGGACGGTGATGTCAATATCCAGGTTGATGTTTTTGTCCACTACGCGGAAGGGGACCGGATTCGGCGTGCCGAACTTATTGTCCACGATTTCCTTGGTGTTGAAGTAATACACCCTCTGATCCTTTCCGGTGTCGCCGCCGTATGTAAAACGTCTGCCGATGGCTTTAAAGGTCTCGATGATGCTGTCGCCCAGGTTGCCTGTGAAAATGCTCGGCTCTGTCGAGGTATCGTATGTATACTCACCGGGAACGGCACAGAATTCCACGATCTTGCCCTGTTCAACGATTATCATGCACTGGCCGTCCGCAACGGCAATGCCTGACCCATTTGAAATGATGTTGTCTTCGCCCCTGGTGTTGGAAGAACGTCCTGAAATACGTTTCTGGCCTTTCCTGACCAGAACGTTGTTAGGAAGCGCTTCACAGTAGAAAAACTCTTTCCATTGATCGGCCAGGACTCCGTCTGCCGCACCTTTTATAGCCTTGATAAGACCCATAACTATAACTCCTTTCGATTAACCTTGATCATTATGATTTAATATATTATTAAACAGGTCAAGCCATGACCTTAGCTGTTTCGGAGAGGTACAGGGATATTATTTTTTCCACGATCCCAGAAGTCCCCTGAAGATCGACCTTCCCAGCTCGCGTCCTATCGCTGTGACCGCTGAGCTGGCCGCTTTTTCGACCAGGGAAGTCTTCTTCTTTCCTGATGACTTGCTGCTTGATTTCTTCTGTCCGGCCGGTTCTTTTTCCCTGCGAAGCATTTCCTGCTCCCTGGCGGCTCTTTTCTGAAGAACTTCATAGGCTGATTCCCTGTCTATCGCGGTTTCATACTTGTCAGCCATAGGTGAATTGTTTATGATTCCTCTTCTTGTCAGGTCATCAAGAGTTCCGAGGGAACTTTGCGGAGGAAGGATATATGCCCTTTCAACGATCATCGGGCGTCCTTCGCTGTCAAGGCATGAGATCAGCGCTTCGCCGGTCCCAAGGGCTGTTATGGCTTCCTCGGTATTGAATTTCGGATTTGGCCTGAACGATTCCGCGGCTGCCTTGACCTTCTTTTGCTCTGACGGGGTATATGCTCTAAGGGCATGCTGGACCTTGTTACCCAGCTGGCTTAAGATATCCTGGGGAATATCAGCCGGGTTTTGGGTGATAAAGTATACCCCGACGCCCTTGGAACGGATGAGCCTAACGACCTGTTCTATCTTCTGGAGCAGTACCTTCGGGATGTCTTCGAACAGCAGATGAGCTTCGTCAAAGAAGAAGACTAATTTCGGCTTATCCAGGTCGCCTGCTTCGGGCAGGGTCTCAAACAGTTCCGAAAGCATCCAGAGGAGGAACGTGGAATAGAGCAGAGGCGAACTGAACAGGCGGACGCTGTGCAGAATATTGATATACCCGCGTCCGTCAGGGGCAGTCTGCATCCAGTCCCTTATATCCAGGGCAGGTTCGCCGAAGAAGTTCTCAGCTCCCTGGTCCTCGAGGGCGATCAGGCTTCTCATAATAGCGCCGACACTCTGGGGCGAAATGTTTCCGTATCTCAAGGTAAGTTCTTTGGCCTTGTCACCCACGTAACGGATAATTTCCCTCAGGTCCTTGAGATCCAGGAGCAGAAGACCCTGCTCGTCGGCGATACGGAAAGCGATGTTCAGTATGCCTGTTTGGGTCTCGTTCAGGTTCAGCAGTCTTGACAGGAGGATGGGACCCATATCGGATATGGTAGCCCGAACCGGATGCCCTCCTTCGCCAAAAATGTCCCAGAACCTTACGGGATATGATTTGAACTCAAAATCTTTTATTCCCAGTTTTTCAAGCCTGTCGAGGATATTCGGGGAAGCGGCTCCCTTTGCTGCGAGACTGGCAAGATCACCCTTGATATCTGCAAGGAATACGGGCACGCCCATATCGCTGAACGACTCGGCCAATACCTTCAGAGTAACCGTTTTGCCGGTGCCGGTAGCCCCTGCTATCAGGCCATGACGGTTGGCCATTCTTGGGAGGAGATATACAGGGTTTTCATTCTGAGCCAGCCATATGGCATTGTTGGCGAACATAAAACCACGCTCCATATATAATGTTTATTTAAATTAAATTATATATTGTCCAAGGGGCAGTGTCAAAATAATCCAGAATTAAAAAGTATTTTTCTTGACATCCATCACGTGGTGAATATAATAAAATCATACCCCACCCGATGTGGGGAGGGGCAGCATATGGCAATGGAGGTAATTATCTTGGGAAACAGGGACAGGACCGATGTCCTGAATCTTCTTAAGACATCAAAAGGGCAGATAGACGGAATAATAAGGATGCTCGAGGAAGGCAGGTACTGTGTGGATATCTCAAAACAGATACTTTCCGTCCAGGCCTTGCTTAAGAAAGCCAACCTGCAGATCATTGACCAGCATATAAAGCATTGTGTCAGGCAGGCTTTCGCCGAAGGGGAAAAAGCCGGGAACGAAAAAGTAGACGAAATAATGGAACTGATAAGCAAGTATGCCAAATAACATCTGCTGCAAAAGGCGGTGACATATATGACAAAGGAAATCCTTGAAATAACCGGAATGACATGCGCCGCATGCGCTAAGGCGGTGGAAAGGCATGTAGGCAGGATTGAAGGAGTAAACTCCGCGGTTGTGAACCTGGCAGCGGAGAAGCTTACTGTCGAATTTGACGACGCCAAAACTGACCTGGATAAAATCAGGGAAGCGGTGGTCAAAGCCGGGTACGGAGTTAAGGAACCAAGAGAAAATATAAGGGAAATATATATGCCCATAGGAGGTATGACATGCGCGGCATGTGTAAGGGCAGTGGAGAAGGCAATAGGTAAGCTTGACGGGGTCAGCGATGTAAGCGTCAACCTGGCGACCGGGAAGGCCAAAATAGTATATGATCCCTCAAAGGTACGCCTTTCCCGGATCAGGGAGGCTGTTACGAAAGCCGGGTATGAGCCCCTTGAACTGGAAAGCCCGAACCAGGCCGATTACGATAAGGCACGAAGGGAAAGCGAAATTAAGAACCTGAGGATTAAACTGATTGTATCAGCCGTATTCACGCTGCCCCTGTTCTATATTGCCATGGGACACATGATCGGCCTTCCCCTGCCCATGATCATAGATCCGCATCACAGTCCGCTGAATTTCGGGCTTATCCAGCTTATGCTGGTTATACCGGCCATGGCGGCAGGATACAGGTTCTATACAGTTGGCTTTTCAAGACTCATCAGGCGTGAACCAAACATGGATTCGCTTATTGCCGTAGGTACAGCAGCGGCTTTCCTGTATGGGGTGTACGCGGTTATACAGATAATGAACGGAAACCACCATTATTCCGATGACCTGTATTTCGAAACGACCGGGGTTATCATAACCCTGATCCTCCTGGGGAAACTCCTGGAATCTGTCGCCAGGGGCAGGACATCCGAAGCCATAAAGAAGCTCATGGGACTTGCCCCGAAAACAGCCGTTGTCATCCAGGACGGGAAAGAAACAGTCATTCCTGTGGAAGAAGTTGAAGTTGGGGACATCATCCTCGTAAAACCGGGAGAGAAGATCCCTGTGGACGGAGAAGTGGTCGAGGGCAGGACCTCTGTTGACGAGTCCATGCTCACGGGCGAGAGCATACCCGTGGAGAAGAACCCGGGCGACAAGGTTGTGGGAGCGACTCTCAACAAGAACGGAACCATCAGGTTCAGGGCCACGAAGGTGGGCCGGGACACGACCCTGGCTCAGATCATTAAACTCGTGGAAGAAGCCCAGGGGTCAAAGGCCCCCATTGCGAAAATGGCGGATGTTATCGCAGGATATTTCGTGCCAATAGTTATGTCCATTGCAGTGATTGCGGGACTGGCCTGGCTCATTTCCGGGCAGTCGTTCGTATTCTCCATGACCATATTCATTTCGGTACTGGTAATAGCATGTCCCTGCGCCCTCGGGCTGGCAACCCCAACCGCCATTATGGTCGGAACGGGAAAAGGAGCTGAACACGGAGTATTGATAAAGAGCGGCGAAGCCCTTGAGACAGCGCATAAGATCGACACTGTAGTATTTGATAAAACAGGCACTGTCACCGAGGGAAAGCCGGTGGTGACAGACATAATAACGACGGGTACCGTCGGCGAGACGGAGCTCCTGCAGCTTGCCGCCTCGGCCGAGAAAGGTTCGGAGCATCCCCTTGGCGAAGCCATAGTTAACAGCGCCGCGGAAAGGAAGCTGGAACCGGAGGCCGTAGAAAGCTTCGAAGCCATACCAGGCCAGGGGATAGAGGCGGTTATAAAAGGCCGCAGTATGCTGCTGGGAAACAAAAAGCTCATGGACAACCGGGGCATTGAAATCACGCTGCAGGAAGAGTCCGACAGCCTGGCCGAAGAAGGCAAAACACCCATGTTCATAGCCATCGACGGCAAGCTTGCAGGTATCATCGCTGTGGCCGATGTTATGAAGGCTAATAGCAGGAAAGCCATAGAAGCGCTTCACATGATGGGGATAGAAGTGGTCATGATTACCGGCGACAATAAAAGGACCGCAGCGGCCATTGCCCGGCAGGCAGGAATAGACAGGGTCCTGGCCGAAGTCCTGCCCCAGGACAAGGCCAACGAGATCAGTAAGCTACAGGGTGAGGGGAAAAAGGTTGCCATGGTTGGAGACGGCATCAACGACGCACCGGCCCTTGCCCAGGCAGATATAGGGATAGCCATAGGGTCAGGCACCGATGTGGCCATGGAGTCTGCTGACATCGTACTTATGCGCAGCGACCTCATGGATGTGCCCACGGCCATCCGGCTCAGCAAGAGGACCATAAGGAACATCAAGCAGAACCTGTTCTGGGCCTTTGCGTACAACACCGCGGGTATCCCCATAGCCGCCGGTTTGCTGTACCTCTTTGGCGGCCCCTTGCTTAATCCCATGATTGCAGCAGGCACCATGGCCTTCAGCTCCGTATCCGTAGTCTCCAACGCCCTCCGTCTCAGGCGCTTCACCCCAAATGAGTAGCGGGGACGTATACTTTTACTCATTTTGAGTAACGGGGACGTGTGCTTCTACTCATTTTGAGTAACGGGGACAGGTAACAGGATGACAAATAAGGAGTAAACATATGAAAGAAAGGAGCCAAACAATATGATTAAGAAGATTACTATTGAAGGAATGTCATGCCGTCATTGCGTAAGGCATGTAACGGAAGCCCTTGAGGAGCTTCAGGGAGTCAAATCGGTAAAAGTCTGCCTTGAAAGCAAAACAGCCGAGATCGAACTTGACCGGGATGTTGATGACAATGCGATAAAAGCGGCAATAGAAGATGCGGGCTATGAGGCTGTCTCTGTCATGCAGATAAGCGGGTAAAGGAGGTTTTCTATGGGAAACAGGAAACCAGCGTCCAAAAAAGATGGTAAATCAGGATCATTCAGCCGTTATATCATTATCGGCGCAGCAGCGGTGATCATTCTGGCCGCAGTCATAATGATAAACGGAATTAACAAAAGCTCAGATGGCACAGGATCAACGGGAGATGTAGTTATCAACAAAAGCGAGATATCTGAAACCGTTTCATTTTTTCCTGTCAAGATCGGTAAGACAAATATGGAAGTAATGGCTGTGAAAGCGAGCGATGGTACCATAAGAACCTCATTCAACACATGCCAGGTCTGCAATGGTTCGCCATGGGCATATTTCAAGCAGGAAGGGAACATGATCGTCTGCCAGAATTGCGGCAATGTATTCAGCCTGGATATGATCGAAGTCCAGAGAGGCGGGTGCAACCCTGTTCCAATAACAGGCAACAACAAGCTCGACAATGGCGACACCATAATTATTTCAAGAGAGTTTTTGGAGAAGAATAAAGGTCTTTTCCCGGAAAACTGGAAAAGCCGCTGAAACAGCTGAAACATGTGAGGTATCTTAATGAGCCAGTCAAAGCAAAGGGTCATCCTTGACATAGAGGGCATGACCTGTACAGGTTGCGAGAACAGAATAAGGAATGCCCTTGAAAAGCTGGAAGGGGTCACAGATGTCCGGGTCGATTATGTTGCCGGAACGGCGGAGTTTGTGCTTGACGAATCCTTATTACCCTTCAACAGGATAATTGATACCCTGACCCGACTTGGTTACCGGGTGACTGGCCAGAGGTCGCCTGCATTGGAGGATAACGACAGGAATGGCAAGTATCCTGTCCGGGCAGGGGGAAAAGGCGCTTCGATTGGGCAGGTCATCGGGATCGGGGTGATTGTCCTGGCGCTTTGGTTAATCGTAAATAATACTGCCGGCCTGGACTTTATACCCGAAATCGACCAGTCGGTGGGACTGAGCTTGCTGTTTACAGTGGGGCTGCTTACGTCCCTGCACTGCACAGCCATGTGCGGAGGGATCTGTCTTTCCGTTTGCATGTACAATAAAGCGGAGGAAGGCGGTTCAAGGTTTGGAAAGCTAAAACCTGCCGCCCTGTATAACCTTGGCCGCATCACATCCTATACGGTTATAGGCGGAATAGTGGGAGCGTTAGGATCGGTCATAGGCTTCACAGGAACGGCAAAAGGCGTTATAGCCCTTATCTCGGGAACCTTTATGATCATGATGGGCCTGAATATACTCAATATATTTCCGTGGCTCAGAAAGATCACCCCAAGGCTGCCCGGGATCTCAGGAAAAGTGGTCGAAGGCGGCAAAAGCGGAAAAGGACCGTTTATAATTGGTCTTCTGAACGGGCTCATGCCATGCGGGCCTTTGCAGGCCATGCAGATTTACGCGCTCGGGACGGGAAGCTTCGTAATGGGGGCCTTATCCATGTTCCTCTTCAGCCTGGGCACCGTTCCCCTGATGTTTATATTCGGCGCGGCAGGCTCGTTGCTGAGCGGCAGGTTTTCCCGCGGGATGATGAAGGTAAGCGCGGTCATGGTCATATTCCTGGGTATAGTCATGCTCAACAGGGGGCTTAACGTGGCGGGTATCGGCATAACACCGCCATCAACAGGCACCGGCAACATTGCAACTGTCAGGAATGGAGTCCAGTATGTTACGACTGAACTCGAACCTAACCGGTATACTCCGATCGTTGTCCAGAAAGGCATCCCTGTAAAATGGACCATAAAGGTGGAAAAGGGCGATCTCAACGGATGCAACAATCCTGTTACCATCCCGAAGCTAAACATGGAGATAAAACTCCATCCGGGCGATAACCTGATCGAGTTTACCCCTGAAGAAGAAGGCAATATCATCTATACCTGCTGGATGGGGATGATCACCAGCAATATCAATGTTGTAGATGATATCAATAATATAAGTTCGGACTAAAGACCAGTGACAGATATCACGGCCGCTCCGCTATCCGTGCTCCGCTTAAATCGCATACAGGCACGCTGCTAAAAGTCTCCGTCCCCTTGGCACCATATTATTGAAACAGCAGTATCACCGCGAGGAAGACAAGGGGCTCATTCCCGTCGTTCTTAATGGAGTGGGACTCGCCGTTTCCCGTTTTTATAGCGTCGCCAGGCTCTACCCTGACCATCCGGCCGTTGTCGTCCACCACCCCGGTACCGCTTAAAACATAATAGATCTCTTCCTCCTTATCATGGGTATGAGTGCCTATGGAGCAGCCGGGGTCAAGCGTGATGATATTGAAAAGCCGGCATTTTCCCATCAATTCTTCTTTCGTGAAAATGGGCATCATTTTTGTGGTTCCATCGCCGCCCCGCATGTTTTCGACCAGGCTGACAGTCATTTCCGATTTTCTTTTTATCATTTCCTTACCTCCAATACTCTTTTTTTCCTTCCGGTATGCATGAACACGCCGATATATGCAGCGCATACAGCCAGCAGTGCAGATGATATGAAAAACAGTACCTGCTTTATATCAAAGGCCATACCAAATATAATAACCGGTTTTTCCCCGAACAAACCAACAAGCTGAGCCCCGACAGCCGCGGCGACATACCCTATCAGACCGCTTATGGCAGCGCTGAAGCCTATATAAACCGTTCTTTTTTCATCGGGCGTAAAGTCGAACTGGAGATTGAACAGGGCCACGTTGATGCCTGACCAGGCTATTCCGCCCGTAAGATGGCTGACAGCAAGTATCAGCAGCACGACAGGGCTGCCATTTGAAGCAAGGAACCATGTGAAATGGCAGATACTGAGTATTCCGATGGTTATCATCGCTGTAAGGGACCAGCCTTTTTTATCGGCAAATTTCCCCCATCTGCGCGCTGATATGACATAAGCCACCGAGTTCAGGAATGACAGTGACGTGATGACAGTATAACTCATGGACAGATCGGACTTTAGATATACTCCGAAATAGGCGCTCGCTATCTGGACAGCGATGTTCCAGATAATCAGCATGATGAAATAACGGATAAACCTCCTGTCCTTCAACGGCAGGACGAAAATCTCCGAAAGCCTGATCCTGTGTTCGATATGAGTAAGAGGAACTTCTTTCATGAACATGAAGAAAGAAATATTGAGAATAGTCATGAAAAAAATGAAACAATAAACGATAATGTATCCAGTACCTTCTTTTCCCGCTTCAGTAAAGCTGTCCAGGACTTTTCCCAGAACGAGGGTGATCAATGTGGCCGCAATAAGGTTATATGATTCCCTCATACCGAAGTATCTGCCCCTTATATTCTGCGGCACAAAACTCACATACATGTTGGAGATCGCAGGGGTGACAAAGGATACTGCGACATAGGAAATAAGCAATATTATCGTGGCCATAAGGATCTTACCCCCCGACGACACAGGAAGAAAAGGCACGAAAATAAGCATGAACAGCAAAACCCTGTGTATCATGGAGCCTATGATTATGATTTTCTTTCTGTATTCAAGACTTTCCAGGATGATCGGGGAAAGGACCTGGATGATAGCGGCAATAACAGGTATGGCAATAATATATCCGCATAATGTATCATTGGCGCCGATATATTTCAGAAGACCAACTAAATATGCCCCGGTGGTAAGATTGAATATCGTTCGGGCTGAAGCGCCTTCCAGGATTACTAAAAGACGGTTTCTTTCAAGATCTTTTTCTGTGATTCTTGCATGTTGTGACTGCATGTCATGACCTCACAGCATGTGACTGCGGGATAAGTCTCATGCCTTTCGCTGTAGTATACTGCTAAAGTTTCAGGAACTGCTCGATATTCAGAATGAACACAGTAGCGCCGCCAACGGTTACTTCTACCGGCATGGCCATATTGAAGGATCCAAAACTGCCTGGAAGCTTTTCAGGAGCTATCATTCTGCGTCTGGACTTGCAGGTGTCCCGGATTATTTCAATAGCGCGCTCGACTCTGTCATCATCGGTAGCTACAAGGAAGGTCGTATTGCCGCTTTTCAGAAACCCGCCGCTGGAGCAAAGTTTTGTGGTGCTGAAGCCATCACGGCTCAGGTTGTCGGCCAGGATGCTGCTGTCCTCATCGCTGACAATTGCAAAAAGTAGCTTCATAAAAAGACCTCCTATATTCAATATCCTTCAACTAAGATTATATGTTATAACAAGGCTCTCTTCAAGCGATCCGTATACCTCATCATAACAGGTCTCTTTCCCAGTCTATTACGGGGAGTGTAACAGTTTTGCCGTTAAGATAGGAAAGGTGGCCGGCAGGGGATGTGAACATGAACGTAATCTCATAGGCCCATAGAGCCTGCATCCTGAGCCTGAAAGCCCTGTTTACCGAGTTGATGCCGTATTTTCCGTCACCGAGGATGGGATGGCCTATAAAAGCCAGATGCGCCCTTATCTGGTGGGTCTTGCCGGTGACCAGTTCCACTTCAAGAAGGGAATATTCGTCGAAAGCCTTAAGTACCCTGTAACGGGTGATTATCGGTTCTGCGCCTTTCAATGGCTGGTCGTAAACATAGACCCTGCTGTTTTTGCTGTCCTTACGCAAATACCCGTGAAGCTCGTCCGACTTTTTCAGGGGGACGCCGTATATTAGGCACCGGTATATTTTCCTTATCTCGCGGTTCCTGAACTTATCCTCAAGTATTTCAAGGGTCACAGGATCCTTTGCGAACAGCACGAGTCCGCCTGTATTCCTGTCGATACGGTGGCACAGGGCGGGGAAACCCTGTTCATAAGTTTTTCCGCCGGCTCCAGCCATATCCCGGACCCAGTTGTCCAGCACCCGGATATCGTTGTTCCTGTCCTGATGGACCGGCATGCCCTGGGGTTTTGAAACGATCAGGATATAATCATCATCGTAAATTACCTGTGGCGTACCCTTCCCTTGCTCCTCTGCAGCGCCGTCGGACAGGTATTCTTCGGGAATGAACACCTGCACTTTGTCTCCCTGCGAAAGCAGGTATGATTCTTTTACCCGCTTTCCGTTGACCCGTACGCTTCTTTTCCTGAAAGCTTTATAAATCACCGAAGCGTTCACGTTCGGGATCATATCGAAAAGGAAAGAGTCGATCCTTTTCCTGTCATATGGCAATGTCACTGAAAATTCTCTCATACCGATACCCCGGTCATTCTGTTATCTCAGCGGTGGGAGCGGTTCCCCGCCTTATCTTTCTAGGATACATCTGGTATACGCTTCTGTGGAGTTTTTCTTCCCTTATAAGAATATCTCCGTTATAAACCCTGATATATGTATCGACAACGTACCCCTCCATGCCGTTTTCCTCCACAATGGCGGTACCCTGGGGCATTGTGCTGTCATCAACATACTGGACCTCAATGGGAATGGTGCTTATGGTCCTGGTCGCAAGTTCCACTTTCCTGCCCGGATAATCGTTCGTCGAAATTATTTTTATATTCAGGCTGTTATTGGGCGATACAACCGCGCTTATGCGCAGGGGATGGCCGGTAGTATTTTTGAAGACCAGGTCAGCATACCCGTAGGAAACGGCCGCGTCATGACCTAACGGCACATAACCTACGGTAAACATATGGTTATGCCTTTCAAGAACCTCAAGGTCTGCTCTTAAAACCGCATTGTACAGCGTTGTTGATACCTGGCAGACACCGCCGCCGGTACCGTCCGTGATGCGTCCTGCCACAAAAATATGAGCTGTCCTGTATCCCTTGGCAGCCGTTCGGGGACCAACCACATCGTTGAAGGAGAAAACTTCCCCGGGCATGAGTATGGTACCGTCAATGCTTTTGGCTGCAAGGCCTATGTTGATGCTTCGGTTGTAGTTGTTTTCGCCTGTTGTTTTAAAGTATGTGGTGTAGGAGGATAGGGTATCCCTGAAAAGCTGTGATCTAAGCTTGTCTTCCGTTATCGCGGGAGCGATGAATTCTACCGGAAGGACGATTTCTTCGTAATCATCATTGTCGCGGCTTTCCACGTACGAGACGACGTCCATCAGCTTTGAGCGGTCCAGCCTGAGTCCTGCCTGGTGAGGTATTATTTCATACTCCGTTCTTGACAGTTTTACAAACTCGGCATCCACAGGGTCCCTGTTCAGCGTCGCCAGCGTAGTTTCGATGTCGATGGGAGGAGGCGGCATTTTCAGGATGGGGATTTCAACAGACGAAAAGTCAAGGGTTTGTATCCTTTTGATTATTTCCTTCCTAAGCTGTTCCCTGTCTGCCTGCTGCCCCGGGATCCCGGTGCATAGGATTGCCTGGTCGTCTGTTACTACTATGTTTGATGGTATGACTTCCCTGAAAACATCTCTGCAAACGTCGTCAAGGAGTTCGTCAAACTTGTCGGACCCGAAATCGACTTTCATGTCAGTTGATACAGGGTTATTTCTCAATTTGAGTATCTCAATGAGCCGGTCAAGGTAAGAGCCTTTCCTGCCCATCGAATAGGCATTATCTGCCATGGCGGATATATTGATCCTGAGATCCAGGTCGGAGGCATATACTGTCCTGCTGTATCCGGGGATATGCAGGTCAATCCTGAAATTGCTCAATACTGCTGACAGATCGTTTTCAAGAAGGGCCAGGAGCTCTTCCCTGGTAAGACCCTGGACATCGGTCCCCAGGACCTGCACTCCCTTATATATGGTATTCGAGTTAAGAACAGCAGAGAGGCAGGCTATCGCAGCGACAGCCAGAATGATCAGAAATGCCGATATGCAAATCAGGAAGATTTTTTTGCGGCTGACAGAGGAGTTCTTATTATGATGAACAGCATCCATATCGTACCCGAATACTCCTTGTGTAATTTGCCCGTAATTATTATCTCAACTTTTATTACGACTGGCAATATAACAGCTTACGCGCCGGAACCATAGGCCATTTATTCCCTGCTATGTTATACTAATGATATATTATATTCACAAATGCCTTACAACAGGTAAGCAAAAATGTCCTGCATACCATGGGAGGTTTTGGGTCATGGGTTTGTTCAGGAAAAAACAGTTGCCGAACTTATCATCCAGGAAAAAGGGCAGAAGAAGAGCGTCTTTTATTGAGTTAGATCCTTCGATCCTCAGGAAAAACGATATAACCCGTCTTACCATAGACGAAAGGTGGATGAAACTTTTTGTCAACATAAAGATGACGCCGGAAATCGAAAAGGCTGAAAGGGAAATGAACGAGCTTATCAAGGAAGAGGCCATGCTGAAAAAAGAACAGGAAAGCCTTGAGCCACAGAAACGTAGGCTCATGAACGAAATACTGAACCTAACCAGGGATGCTTTCGAGAATAACAACGATGCGGCGAAGGACAGGCTGCAGGAGTGTAAAAAAGAGATAGAAAGGATTAACGCCCGAATCAACGAAATAACGGAGGACGTCGAGAAGATCAATGACAGGCTGAAAAAAGCCAATCTTGAGCTTCTGAACAACTCTGTCAATTACATATTCGCCACGCTCAAAAGTCAGAACGAAAAGGCCCTAAAGATCAAGAGCGAGCTGAAAGAGATCGAGAAAAGAAAGAATGAACTGATGACCGAGCTCGAAACAATCAAGGTGGACTGGACGCAATACGCCGTGGATCTCACCAACCTGATAGGAGCCGACCCGGTCAAACAATTCGAGGAAGCGTATAAACTGGAGGGATTGAAAGATGAAACTGTTGACGCCTCAGCAGATGAAAGCTATAGATGAGTCGGCAATAAATGATATCGGGATACCCGGGATCGTGCTGATGGAGAACGCAGCCATACAAACGGTCATGAAAGCGTCCCAGATGATCGGGGACAAAAAGAACCCCCGCGTAACCGTGGTTGCGGGTGCGGGCAACAACGGCGGCGACGCTTTTGCGGTAACGCGTCATCTCCTGGCGATGGGCTATGAGGTCTCGGTTTTCTGCATGACTGATACAGGGAACCTGAAAGGCGACGCTTATACCAATGTTAGGATCCTTCTGAACATGGGGATGGATATCCCGGTGATAGACGACGCTGCGGGCCTTGAAAGGCTGAAAAAATCATGCAGGGAAAGCGACCTGGTGATTGACGGGCTCCTGGGGACGGGGCTGAATCGCGATGTCGAAGGAATCATGTCCGAGGTCATGGATGTGATAAACAATAATGCTTCCCTGGTCCTGTCCATCGATATTGCTTCAGGGGTGGACGGCCTTACCGGCAAGGTCAGGGGAAACTGTATACGGGCCGATGCCACTGTGACCTTTTTTCTTCCCAAGCTTGGAATGGTCCTGTATCCCGGCGCCGGGCATATAGGTGAACTTACAGTAGCGGATATCGGGATACCCTATGCCCTGGCCGGGGACCTTGATACTCCAGTGCTGATGGAGAAGCATGATATCAGGGGTATGCTCCCGGTTCGGCCGATGGAAGGCCATAAAGGCACTTTCGGCAAACCGCTGATAATTGCCGGTTCCCGGGGAATGACAGGAGCCGCGTACTTAAGCGCCCTGGCAGCTTACAGGACCGGATCGGGCCTTGTTAAAATGATAGTTCCTGACGATTGCCTTGAGACCCTGTCCGTAATGCTTCCCGAGGCGGTCATTTCCGGTCTTCCCCGTCAACCTGACAGGGAAAGGGCATATGTTCTCGAAAGGCTGATATCGGAGGCTGACGCTGTCCTGATCGGTCCTGGGCTTTCAAGATCCAATGAGGCCATGCAGCTTTTAGAAGAGGTAGCGGAAAAATGCGACAAACCCATGGTTCTTGATGCCGATGCCCTGAACCTGATTTCCGGTAACAGGTCCCTGCTCGAGAAGCTCCGCTGCGAGGCTATTATAACGCCTCATCCCGCCGAGATGGCGAGATTGACAGGGTTATCGACCACTGGCGTACAGGATGACAGAATCGGCATAGCTAAAAGGTTTGCTGACGAGTTCGGCCTGACGGTGGTCCTGAAAGGCGCCGGGACGGTGATAGCTTCCAACGACGGAAGGACTGCCATAAATCCCACGGGTAACCATGGCATGGCTACAGCGGGTGCCGGCGACGTGCTGGCAGGGGTTATCGTCTCCCTGCTGGGCCAGGGTCTGCCACCTTACGAAGCGGCAGTGGCGGGCGTTTACCTCCACGGGCTGGCCGGAGACCTAACTGCGGCCGAACTCGGTGCGGCAGGAGTGATGGCGACGGACATAGCCAACAACATATCCAGGGCCATCAGCAATATCCTGGACAATTGAGACAAGGGGACAGTTTAATAACCTGTTGTTATTCTGAACGAAGAACAGCGAAGTGACAGGGCTGTTTCAAAATAATATTTTCATCATGCTGTTCAGAACAAGCTTTTGAGACAACCCCTCCCGATGAAGCAAGTGTGCCAAAAGAACCGTCCCCGTGACACAAAAGAAAGGGGTATAAAAATGGAATATAAAGTTACGCGTACGTGGGCAGAAATAAACCTTGACAATATCGCCCACAATGTCAGGGAGATAAGGAGGATCGTCGGAAAACATACCGAAATAATGGCGGTAGTTAAAGCCGACGCCTACGGGCACGGCGTTCTTGAGACTGTCAGCACCATCATCGAAAACGGGGCCACGCGCCTTGCCGTGTCCATGCTCGATGAAGCCATACAACTCAGGAAAATTGGGATAGACGTACCTATACTCGTTTTGAGCCATACCAACCCAAAGAGGGTTGACGAGGTCATAAAGTATAACATAACCCAGGCGGTTTACAGCCACGATATGGCTGAAGCCCTTTCCAATGAAGCCCTTCGCCGGGGAACCAGAGCAAAGATCCATATCAAGATCGACACCGGCATGACAAGAGTCGGGTTCCAGCCGGGCTACAACGCAGTCAAGGCTGTCGTTGAGATTCAGAAGCTGCCTGGGATAATAATCGAAGGCATTTTCAGCCATTTTGCGACTGCCGATGAAAAGGACAGCAGCTATACGATGCACCAGATGGAACTGTTTGAGAGCATAATTACCGAGTTGAACCGGATAGGCATACTGATACCAATCCGGCATATTTCCAACAGCGCTGCGATCCTGCAATATCCACAGTTCGCCATGGAACTTGTAAGGCCGGGCATCATCCTTTACGGGATTTATCCCTCGGATGAAGTCAGCAAAGATACTGCGGACCTGAAGCCTGCCATGACGCTAAAGACAAGCATCGCGCATATCAAATGGGTCGATGCGGGAACATCGGTCAGCTACGGCAGGAAGTTCACCACTTCCCGGAAGAGCCTGATCGCGACCCTTCCTGTTGGTTATGCCGACGGGTATTCGAGACTGCTGTCAGGTAAAAGCAGGGTTCTTGTGAACGGGCAGTTTGCCCCGGTAATCGGTTCCATCTGCATGGACCAGTGCATGATAGATGTCACGGATATAGAGGGGGATATAAAAACCGGCGACGAAGTGGTGCTCCTTGGCAGGCAGGGCGACAGGGAGATCACGGCCCGGGAGCTTGCCGGATATATGGGCACTATACCTTACGAAGTGGTATGCATTATCGGAAAACGTGTTCCCCGCGTATACATCAAAGACGGCAGGATAGTTAATATTTTGAATTACCTGATATGATTGCGTATACATATAAAGGAAATGAGCAATAATATGGAATGCGGCCGTAACCTAATTTTAATTTGCGCTCCGATTCCATGTTTTTTATAATATAATTGTCGGGCGCATGTCCGGCTTGTTTACCGGCTGATGGGGTCATGCATTGTAGGTCAGAACTTTTTACAGGAGTGATGACAATGACGGTAAGAAGAGGAGATATCTACTATGCTGACCTGAGCCCCGTAGTCGGATCGGAACAGGGAGGAGTAAGACCTGTACTCGTTATCCAGAACGATGTCGGCAACAAGTTCAGCCCGACTATCATTGTGTCAGCCATTACTTCACAGTTGGACAAAGCCCGTCTCCCGACCCACATCGAGATAGCGGGAGAAAAATACGGGCTCAGCAAGAATTCTGTAGTGCTGCTGGAACAGGTCAGGACTATCGACAAGAGAAGACTGCGCGAAAAAGCGGGGCACCTTGATGAACAGGTCATGAGAAAAGTGGATTACGCTCTTCGTACCAGCTTTGGACTGAGCGCTACATACGTGCAGTAAAAGCTGATACGAAGAGTACGAAAGGAAAGGTACAGGTATGATATTCAAAAGAAAAAGCAGGATAGTTTTACTGGCATGTATGGTTCTGTCATTCGCTTTGCTGGCTGTATCTTCCGCAGCGGGCGCGGGACAGCCCGGAAGCGCTGACGATCCCCTGGTGACAAAAAGCTATGTTGACCAGAAAATCGCGGAGCTTGCGTCCAGGATAGGTTCCGGGACTGGGACAACAGGAACGGGGAACATCAGCCAGGCCACGATCGACCAGTTAAAAACGGACATTGGCGATCTGACGAAATTCATTATCGACGCACTCCAGGAAATAGAAACCCTGAGAGGAAGAGTTGAAGCGCTTGAAGCCGGGTACAGGGTCGTTGAGAATGTCCCCGCCGGCAAAAAGATCATCCTGGCAGCCGGAAGTGAAGCTATTCTGAGGAGCGGCTCGGCTACGGCCATCGAGGGTACCTATGGCGGGCTTGTCGATGCAAGCGCCGGAGCTGATCTTAAACAGGGAGCAAATGTTCCGCTTCAGCATCTTTTGATATCATCCAGGTCGGACGGCAGAGGGCTGCTGATAAAGTCAGCCTCGTATCTCCTTGTCCGGGGATCGTACACGATACAATAATCAATTAATATTTGTGACAGGGGGACGGAGTTGTTGCCACATCAAAGACGTGACAACAGCACCGTCCCCCTGTCACTTTCATATTCCCCTTTTTGATTTGGCGTTTTTTTACGATAATGTATTTGAGGGGTTTTTATGAAAAGGGATAACCTGGTGAAAAACCTGATATGTGCCGCTCTTATTCTTATCACCCTGTTCTTCGGAGTCAGGCCGATAATTACAAGGAGCAATAACAGGATCAGTTCGGGCGAGTTCGAATTCGGCGATAACGAGTATGGCACCATAATCATCGGCTCAGAACCTGAAGGCCTGGCGGCTGCACTCGCAAGCTCAAGAACGGGCCTGAAAACCCTGCTCATAACCGGGGATAAAACCCTCGGAAGCTATATAAAACAGTGCCTGATATCGAAGATGGATCCCCAGCGGGGAATCATCAAGGGTAAGAAGGTTCTTCTTAACAAGGGAATATACGAGGAGATATTCGGCAATCTCAATGTGGGCTTCAGCGGCCTGGATTATGAAAACGCCGTGCAGAAGCTTGTGGAAAAGGAAAAAAACCTGACTGTGCTGTATGGCAGCAGGGTCACCGAGGTAAGGACGGAAGGGAAAACAGTAAAAAGTATCGGCGTCGAAACCCCGGACGGGAAGCATACCTTTAAGGGCAGGGTATTTATTGATGCGACCCAGGACGGGGACCTCCTGATGCTATGCGATACCCCTTTCTTTTATGGCACCGAAGATCTGGGGCTGCCAGGTTTCTATTCACCGGTGGAATTCAACTTCAAAGTGTCGGGCGTGGACGTGGAAGCCCTGAAAAAGAGCAAAAAGGTTTCAAATTTTGTCGACGAGTTCCAATTGGTCCTGATGAACTATAAAAAGGTCAATACCAGGACAAAACTTGTGAATCCCGCGTTTATAATCCAGAAGGATAACGAGATAGTTATTTCCGGCCTGCAGGTTTTCGGGGTAGACGTCAATGACCCGGACGATCTGCGGGGTGCATATGAAGAGGCCGAAGAAGAAGCCATTATGCTTACGGCTTTCCTTAAGACCGTGATGGTAGCCTTCCAGGACTGCACTTACAAGGAAGGTCCCGAGAAGTTCTTCATACCGGAAAACAGGCACTTTAAGAGCCGTTATGTCCTTACTGTCGCCGATATAATAGAAAACAGGAATTTTCCAGACAAAGTGGCCCTGTGTTCGCAGGAAGTGGATGCCAGCAAGTTCGTTGACAAAGAAATCGAATATATAGTGCTTAAACCCAATGTTTACTCTATTCCCCTCGGCAGCATCATTCCCGTTAACCTTGACAACGTCATGATGCTGGGCTCGAAAGCGGGGTTCACATCCCTTGCCGCCACGAGCGCGGGCAGCATACCCACAAGGATCACAGTGGGCGAAGCTGCCGGCCTGGTATCGGTATACAGCATAGTAAGGGACATGATGCCTTCAGAACTGCTTGAACTGCCTGAGACAGACTTAAAGGCCATGGTCAGCTATATAAAGAGGGGAGGAGTCATGCTGACCGACTTTGAAGAAAGCATACTGATTCCCGACACTGGTGAAAAGCTGTCCGACCACTGGTCATATCCGTACATAAAGACCCTTGCCGAATACGGGCTCATATCAGGCGGAAGGGATAACAATTTCAAGCTTGATTTCAGGGCAAGCCAGGAACTCATGGTGGTACTGATCAAGAACGCAATACTGAAGATCAGGCCTGAATCATATTCTAAAGAAATAAGCCTGGTATTGAAGCCTTACGAGATACAGAAAGAACTCACCGGCGAAATCGCCGCGACTATAATCGCAGAAGCCCTGTCCATACCGTACGAACCCGGCGGGGCAATCAAGGCCATCAGGGGAAAGGGAGTCATACCGGCTGATATCATAAGCCAGCTGGAGCCAGACGGACCTGTAACAATGGACCTTGTGTACGGCATGGTCGTTGAAGCAGTCAATTATATAAAATAACATCAGCTTGCCTGCATTCGATTCCACCATTCTTCAGCGGGCAATCCAAGGTAGTATTCATTTATCTGATGGCACATCCAGCTTCTGTTCATCGCGGAAAATATCAATTATGGATGGCTATAAATCATGCCTGTTCAGAATTTGTTATCCTGGAATACAATTTATGAATCCCGAGTCTCCAGCAAAGCAGCATGCCAACGACAGCGCCGACCGCAGCCTGAAGTATCTGGAAAGGCAATTTCAACAAAGCATATTCCGGTGTGCTGTAAATGAAAGCTCTTCCCAGTGAATACCCGACGACCATGATGACAGCGCCGACGGCAACCCCTACTCCGGATGCAAGGCGCTGGTTGCTTTTCAGAAATCTATGCGAAAACAATGAAATTACAACAGCCTGAAGGCCATGAGTAACAAGGGAAACGAACATGGGCGCAGGGTAGAACAGAAAATCGCCGATAAACGCTCCTATACCGCCTACTGTAAATGCCGGTAACGGATCCAGCAGGATTGCTGCCAGACAGATAACTATGTCATTCAAATACAGGTGTCCGCCGGGAACCGGTATGCCGAATGAACTAAGCGCAATATTCATTGCCATAAACATGGCGGTTACTGTCAGCCTGACAGTGGTATTACGGCTTTTGTCCATATTTGCGCATCTCCTTTTCTGATTTATCAAATATCTTTTAAATTTCCTGGATATCTTCTTTTAAAATTCGTGAAATAAAATTACAATAAAACTGATACTATGAAAATAGCCAGAACGGAGGAGTTTTATATAACCAGATGAACTATCATATTGATTTTAGGTCGTCAGTGCCTGCCTATATGCAGTTGTATAAATTAATCGTGCAGGATATTATATCCGAAGTTTATCCTCATGGAAGCCGTCTTCCCTCAAAGCGGACCATTGCCGAGGAGACCGGTGTAAGCGTTGTAACAGTAGAACACGCGATTGCGTTGCTGAGCGAAGAAGGTTATATTGAAACTCGCGAGCGCAGTGGCTGTTTTGTCATTTACCATAAATCTGATTTTCATGGAACTCCGGTATTGAGAAACGGCACGTTTCCTGAAGTCCGGCCACAGTCCAGCAATGTGGGAGATTTTCCGTTTTCGGTGTTTGCCAGAACCATGAGAAAAGTATTGACTAATTACGGGAACCGGATTTTTATAAAATCTCCCAACAGCGGATGCGATGAACTTAAAACAGAAATTTGCTTATACCTGGCAAGAAGCCGCGGGATATTCGTAAAGCCGTCACAGATTATCGTGGGATCCGGTGCGGAATACCTTTATGGCCTGATTGCCCAGCTTTTCAGAGACAGGAAAAAATTTGCCCTTGAGCAGCCGTCATACGACAAGATCAGGAAAGTCTACGAAGCGATGGGTATTCAATGCGACATGCTTTCGCTGACCCCGGACGGCATATCTTCAAAAGAGTTGGAGCGAACAGATGCGACCATTTTGCATGTTACTCCGTTTAACAGTTTTCCAAGCGGCGTTACCGCCAGTATATCAAAGAAACATGAATACCTTCGTTGGGCGAATCAAAGAGACGGTTTTATTATTGAGGATAATTACGATTCCGAACTGACGGTTTCCAAAAAACCGGAAGATTCTCTCTTTTCCATAACATCCGATTCCAATGTGGTTTATGTCAATACATTTTCAAAAACCATTGCCCCGTCTGTGCGCATCGGTTACATGCTTCTGCCGGAAAAACTTCTCGAAGATTTTCAGTGCCGGCTTGGCTTTTATTCCTGTACGGTGCCTGTATTTGAGCAGCTTGTCCTTGCTGAGCTGCTGCGAAATGGTGATTTTGAACGGCATATAAACCGGGTCAGGAGAAAAAAGCGGAAAGCGCTTAATGACATTGGCAATGACGGTCTGAATACCGTAAAATCCACTTGACATGTTCTTATGAACGTCAATTTGGAGTGCGTGGTATTGGTACCAGTCAATCAATGGCACATGACAGTTCAATGCCCGGAGCATTGGTTGTCGTTATTAAGTGGATTATTGAAGTTGATCTGCTTACCGACAAAATTGTGCACCGATTGTCGGATGAGTAAACACATCCTGTGATAATATCGATGATGAAAGGAGGTCGTTTGATGGATTCTTTAAGTAATATGAATAAAGCAATGGAATACATTGAAGAGCATTTAACCGAGGATATCGATTATAGTGAAATTTCTAAAATTGCTCACTGTTCAGAGTATCATTTCAAAAGGATGTTTTCTTTCTTATCAGGAATTGGTTTATCGGAATATATTCGAAGGAGAAAATTAACACTGGCTGCCCTTGATTTGAAAGATAAAAGTTCGAGAATAATCGATGTTGCTGCCAAATATGGTTATGATTCAGCTGATTCATTCTCACGTGCTTTTCATTCCATGCATGGTATTTTTCCCTCTGAAGCAAGAAATTCGAATATTCAGCTTAAAGCCTATCCTAGAATGACCTTTCAATTATCAATCAAAGGAGTATGCGAGATGAATTATCGTATTGTTAAAAAAGGACCTTTTAAGATCGCAGGATTAAAGAAGAGAGTACCAATTTGCTTTAATGGTGTTAATCCGGAAATTGCAAAAATGACTGAACTTTTAACCCCTGAGATTATCAAGAAACTGAAAGCACTGCCAAATGTAGAACCAACAGGGATAATTAGTGCATCGACGAACTTTTCGGAAAGAAGAATGGAAGAAAAGGGTGAATTGGACCATTACATTGGTGTAGCAACTTCAAGTGATGAAACAGCAGAATTTGATGTGTTGATAGTAGAAGACAGTACCTGGGCAGTCTTTGAATCCATTGGGCCTTTCCCGGAAACACTTCAAAACGTATGGGGAAGGATATATTCAGAGTGGTTTCCGTCTTCAGGATATGAGGCGGCTGAAGGTCCTGAAATTTTGTGGAACGAGAGTCCGGACACTGGAAATCCAAAGTATCGAAGCGAAATCTGGATTCCAGTAAAGAAAAAAGACTGTTAATTACGTCAGTGTTTATAATGTAGGGCGCTTCCTGGTTAAGTGCCCTTTTCATTTATCACCATATTCACCTTTTGGCATGGCCAACAGCCTGTTGTATTCATCAATTATCTTTTTTTCTGTTATTGCATCGACTTTTCCTTCTTTTGGCATGATTATAAATACTTCTCCGCCATATTTCTGCTGAAACAGCTTATGGCCTTTCTCCTGGGAAGATCGGCTTTTTCCTGTATATATGGCCATAGATGCGGATCTATATGAATTTGGCTTAATCTGAAGTCCAATCTTATAGCCATTTACTGATGCCCATAAATCCACCCAGAACGGAGAACCTTCGATATCCGGAGGAGTATCGTAAAATGGGATTCCTCCAATAATTAAAGCGGGTTCAGTCATCTTCCGTGCTCCTTCATATAGCCTTCGAATGTTCTTCTTAAAACTACGTCAAACATGTAATCAATGCAATCCTGCCGGCTTATGCTATTTATGAGGTTTGGATGGAATCTTTCTTCTTCAGGCAGAATACGGCTGATTTTTTCATAAAGGATTCCGCCTAATTCCTCAATATGGGATTCGCTTCTTCCATGTGTAAAATAATATTGTTTCCATTCTTCAAAATTGCTTGGGGCACAGGAACGTATCAGCTCAGATGTAGGTCCTACATTCTTTTTAAAGTTTAGCTGCCATCTGTTCATAGCATAATTCAAAATAAATTCTTTTGTTGCTTTCGGCATTTTTTATCCTCGCTTTCTCCAACCGACCTGCGTTCAGTTTTTCTTAAGTCTTTTCCTGAATGTAAGCATCATGAAACGGGGAAGGTCCATCATCCGCTTATATCTCCTGGGTTCCCTGACCAGCCTGAACAGCCATTCAAGCCCTGCTTTTCTCATAAACTCCGGCGCAAGGGCCGCAGTTCCGGCAAAAACGTCTATGGCTCCTCCAACGCCAATGATAACCCTCACATTCAGCATATCCGCATGACGGTGTATCCATTTTTCCTGCTTTGGAGCTCCGAGTCCCACAAGAAGGACCTCCGCCCGGGAATCATTTATTTCCTTTATTATTTCAGGTATTTCGCTTTCATCGAAATAACCGTGCCTGTATCCTGCGATTACAGCTTTGGGATGTTCGGACAGGATGTTGACGGCCGCTTTTTCGGCCACGCCAGGTTTTCCTCCGAGGATGAAAAAGCTGACAGGCCTTTTTTCCGTGTCCAGAAGAATCTTTTTTACAAGGTCGATACCTGACACTTTTTCTTTCAGCCTTCGTTTCAGTATACGGGATGCCAGGACCACACCTGCTCCGTCCGGGACCAGCAGCTGGGCGCCGTTAAGGATGTTCATAAGCTCGGGATCCCTGTTTGCCTGCATTATAATCTCGGCATTGGGCGTATAGATTTTATTGGCAGAATGTCCCTCCAGCATGCCATAAACGATCTCAAGGGCCTCGTCCATGCTGACATTGTCGATCATTACACCGTGTATGTCCACTTTTTCAGGCATTGTCATCCCCATGCTTTCGTATTGCTTATAAATCTTTGTCTAATGATTATACTAAACCAGGCGTCAAAAGAAAATAGGATCCGCGTTTTATTGACCGCAAAATGCGCGTTGTGATACAATCAAAGCAACAATCAGGACGCTGGCAATAATTTGTTTTGGGAAGTGTTTGTATGAAAATATGCATTATAGGACTTGGCTATATAGGATTGCCAACAGCGGCAATGTTCGCTACCCACGGACATGAAGTCCTGGGCGTGGATGTAAATAAAAAAGTTATCGATGCTTTGAACAAAGGCAGGATTATAATAGAGGAACCGTTCCTGGACGAGATAGTCAGCGGAGCCGTAAAGCAGGGAAGCCTGCGGGCATCAACCGAACCCGAGGTTTCGGATGTTTTTATTATCTGCGTTCCCACTCCCATAAATCCCGACAAAACCGCCGACCTTTCATTCGTGGAAAGCGGAACCCGCAAGATACTTCCATACCTGAAAAAAGGCGACATAGTCATTCTCGAGTCGACATCTCCGCCTGGCACCACCAGGGATTTCGTGGGCTCAATCCTGAAAGAGGCAGGCTTTGTTCCCGGAGAGGACATCCTCCTTGCCTATTGCCCTGAAAGGGTGCTTCCCGGGCGTATCCTGGCCGAACTTAAGGAAAACAACCGGATTGTCGGCGGAGTTAACGAAAAATCAGCGCTCGAAGTAAAAAAGCTGTACGAATGCTTTGTGGAGGGCGAGATCTATACCACGGAGGCGACAACCGCCGAAATGTGCAAGCTCATGGAAAACACCTACAGGGATGTCAACATAGCGCTGGCGAATGAACTTGCCATGATTTGCGAAAAAATAGGTGTGAACGCATGGGAAGTAATTAAATACGCCAACAAGCATCCCCGGGTAAACCTGCATATGCCGGGGCCCGGCGTAGGAGGCCATTGTATAGCCGTTGATCCGTGGTTTATAGTCGAAAAACAGCCCGAAACGGCAAAGATTATCAATCTCGCCCGGCATACCAACGATGGGATGCCCCATTATGTATTGGGTAAAATAAGGGAACTGACCCGTGATATAGTAGGCAGGAAGAAGATATGCATACTGGGAGTGACATATAAGCCGAATATTGACGATATGCGTGAAAGTCCCGTTATCGAGCTGATTGGCCTGCTGAAAGACAGCGGTGATTTTGAAACCGTGGCAGTGGACAGGCATGTCGATTACGAAGGCTCAAAAGAAAGGGACTTATACGGGGCTGTTTCAGGTTCCCACCTCCTGGTGCTGGCAGTCAACCACAGGGAATTCGCAGACGTGGATTTCGCAAGGATCAGGAACCTTATGGCAGTTCCAAGGGTTCTTGACACGCGCAACTTCTGGGACATGAACCGGGTTGAGGCGGCCGGCCTGGAATTCAATCTTCTTGGATGGGGAAGGAAGGTAAATGAATAAAGTCCTCATGATAGCACACCAGTTCCCGCCGGTGGGCGGATCTGGCGTCCAGCGCAGCGTCAAGTTTGCAAAGTATCTTCCATTGTTCGGCTGGGAACCTGTGGTCCTTACCAGGGACGACGGAAAGATGGCTCTGAGGGATGAGTCCCTGCTGAAAGAGCTGCCGCCCGCCATGGAGATCATAAGAACGCGGGCCTATGATCTTACGGTCCTGCCTGGTTTCCTAAGCAAGGTTGGGAAATTTATAGCGTGGAAGATCCTTATTCCCGACGGCGAGGTTCTTTGGATGAAAAACGCCGTCAGGACATGTCTTGACCGTATAAAAAAAGGCGATATAAAAGCCGTATATACTACTTCGTACCCATACAGCGATCACCTGCTGGGGCTCGAGATAAAGAAACGCTTTCCTGACCTTTTCTGGGTGGCCGATTTCAGGGATGAATGGACCAACAACCCTTACCTCATCGACAACCCGCACAGGAAATCCCGTATGAAAAAGGAGAGGGAACTGGAGAGGGAAGTGCTTGAGAAAGCGGATGTCCTCGTGACCAACACGCCTGTCATGAAGAGGAATTTTGTCCGTCTTAATCCGGGGATCGACCTCGAAAACAGGATGCATGTGATTCCCAACGGGTTTGATACCGAGGACTTTGAGAATCTGAAATACAATAAGACCAGGAATTCCCGGTTTACCATCACCTACACGGGGGCCCTGTATGGCCGGAGGAAACCCGACCTGTTCCTGAAGGCCGTGGGTGATCTGGTACAGAAGGGAAAAGTAAATAAAGAGAAAATACTGATACGGTTCATAGGCAGCTTTAAACCTGGGGTGCTGAAGAAGCTCGTGGACTCCTGCGGACTTGACGGAGCCGTTGAAATGATAAGTTACATGGATCATGAACAATGCCTCAGGGAGATGATGGAATCCGATGCGCTGCTGCTGCTTGAAGGCGGCGGCCCGGGATCCGAGGCTTTCTATACCGGAAAGCTGTTTGAATATATCCAGACAGGCAACCCCATCCTGGCTGTCATCCCCGAGAACGGAGCGGCCGCGGAACTTATCCGGAGCACAAGAACCGGCATTATATGCCACTGGCCCGATGTGGATGCGATAGGAAAGGGATTTGCCGATTTATACTACAGCTGGGAGAACGATAAGTGTATAATTGATCCTGATAGGATAGAAATTGCCCGTTACGACAGGAAAACTCTGACGGGCAGCCTGGCAGACCTTCTTAACAAATCAGTCAATCAATCCAGACAGGGAGGACCGGCTTATGAAGTTTATTGATGAGAAAGGACGCATCTTCGGGAAAATAAATATCTTCGATCTTATAGTCCTGATCGCTTTGGTTATCGGCATCGGAGCGGTAGGCTACAAGATTGTGAAAGACAGGCAGGCGGCGTCCCAAAAACCCCCGACAAAGACTTACATTGTCACAGTGAAGTCCAGCGCCATGCCGGACAATTATGCGGAAGCCCTTCTCAAGGACCCAAGGATCTTTTATGACAACGACTGGTTCGTCAACGCGAAGATCGTGGACGTCCGCGAGGAGCCGGCTGTTATAACCGTGCAGACCGCCGACGGAAAACTGGTCCAGGCCGTGAGTCCGGACCTGAAGGATGTCTATATCGACATCGAGGTCGAGGATAAGCAGGATATCCCGGATATACGCATCGGCCGCTATGCCGTAGCCATAGGCGGCAAGATAACGGTAAAGACCATCTATGCTACCGGCGCGGACAGCATAGTTCTTGATATACGTGAGAAATAACAGGCAGGGTACGATAACATATTCATGTCAGAGGTAAGCGTCATGCTTGAAATTTGGTTCAAAAACAGCCTGACATACCGGTTTGCGATAGCTTTCCTAAATATAGTAAGCCAGAGCTGTACAGGCAGGCTGGTGAACGGAATCGGCTCCGCTCTTGTAAACAGCAGGATAGCCGGTTGCCTGAAACATATCGCCACCCGTCCGTATAAGCCTGAGAAATCGTTCTTCTGGCGTTTTAGGGAAAGCATAAATCAAAGAAGCGCGGCTTTCAGGGAAAGAATGTACAATTTCCTGAAAGAAAGCCGCGTATATGCTCTGCTTTCAGGTTCAAAAGCTTTTTACCTCATAAATATGCTGCTGATCCCCACGGTTGCGTTCTATCCGTTCATCGATGAATTGGGGAGAAAACTCTTAAGCGGGTTCTCGCTTTTCGGCCTCTGGGATGAGGCATATCTTGCCATAGCCGCCATGTATGTTTTCCTGAGATGGTTCTTTGCAAAGAGAAAAGGACCTGCGGCAAGCACTCCTGCAGGAGCTCCCATGCTGCTTCTCATGGCGGTGTCCGTGTATCTTTACCTGATGAATTCCACTTACCCGCAGCTGGGCTTTGAAGGATTGCGGGTAGTTATCCAGTATCTCTTCTGGTTCTTCATATTGAACAGTTATCTTGATGACGATAACAAGGCATACCTGGTAATAAGGCTCCTGGTTTATGCCGGCGGGATAATGGGCATCCATGGCATCATCCAGTACATTCTCAAGGTTCCGATGCCGTCAAGCTGGACAGATATCGCGGAAGGAGCCTCGGGTACGAGGGTGTTCTCCATCGTTGAAAGTCCAAATGTATTGGGAAGTATATTCATACTGACCATACCTCTTTGCCTGGCCCTGGTTCTCCAGAGGGAAAGAAAATTCAATGACAGGCTCGTTTTCTTTGTACTGCTGGGTGCAATGGGACTCAGCCTTGTCCTCACCCTCTCAAGGGGAGCATGGTTCGGGGCTGTCGTTGCTCTCGGACTGTTCTGCCTTGCCATCAATCCCCGGTGGCTGTTCCTCCTCGGTATATGCGGGGGAGCAGCGCTTATGATCCCTTCCGTCTGGAACAGGATTGAATACCTGATGTCGCCCCAATACGTGATAAGCAGCATGACAGGAGGCCGCCTTTTGCGCTACCAGAGAGGTATGGACATGTTCCTGCGCAACAAATGGACAGGAGTCGGCCTGGGCCATTTTGGCGGCGCGGTCGCCATGAACAATAAAAATCTTATCCCCGATACCTTCTACATGGACAACTATTGGCTGAAAACCGCGGTAGAAATGGGGATATGGGGACTGGCCGCTTTCGCCCTGCTGATAGCAGTCCTGATTTTCTGGTCAATCCGTGCGGTAAAGCAGAGTAAAGACTATGACACTCAGCTGGTGACAGCCGGCGGATTCGCCGGGCTGTGCGGCGTGATCGTCCATAATCTCGGGGAAAACATATTCGAAGTGCCGTACATGGTGGCCTATTTCTGGGTCATCGCGGCCATTGTGTTTTACTTCGGCCTCAGACGAAATAAGCAAGTGTGACATGTCAATTATTGATCCTTAAGCAGCCGGTATGCAGTTTCAATATTTGCCTGGGCCATGATCTTCAGGCGCTTCTTCGACTGGCGGAGTTCTTCCCGTATCTTTTCACGGTTTTGCCATATCGAATCTATCTGCCTGCACATTGCGGCGATGTCAAGCCTGTCCATGGTTCCCGCGGAAGGCTGGCCGATCTCCTTTAAAAATGCGTCTACTTTGGGTTCATACACAAGACCCAACAGCGGAACGCACTGGCTTGCGGCATATATGACCGAATGGAGACGCATGCCTACCATAAGTTCGGTCCGGCCTGTCAGTCCAAGTATGAGTTCCGGTGAATATATCCTTGTAATGATGGAAGAGGGGTGTTTCATCCGGTTCCTTATTGCCTGAGATATATCGAAGTCTCCCGGGTATTGCATGGGGATGAAAACGGGATGAGCGCCATAGGCCTCCGCGCAGTAGTCAGCAACCTCTGCTACCTTACCTAAGTAATTCGAATCAAGCCATTTCCTGATGGAGAAACCAATCAGCGGCTTATTGAAAGGTATTTCCTCGGATTCCATGAGCCTGTCCACATCTTCCCTGCATGCGGGCTCCAACAGGACAGCGGGGTCGGAAGTCACGTAAATATGGGGATTCTTAATACCCATAGCTTTTATTTCACTGAACGACCCGGAATCACGCAGACTAATGGCATCCAGGGTGTTCAGGGTTTTTTCTGCCATGCTTCTGTTGAATTTGCGCTTTATGGGTCCAATACCATTGGCAAAAAGCATGGTCTTCGCCCCCAGCCTTTTCGCCATTCTCAGGACGGTGAGATAATACCAGATGGACCTGTTGCTGGTATTGTCCTGTATGAGGCTTCCGCCGCCGGCGAGGAACAGCCTTGTGGTTTTCAGCATGCGGAAAACCTTGACGATATTGAAACGGTTGACCGAATCTACGAGATACACCTTCATGGTCTCTTTAGGGTTCCTGGAAAATACCATGAACGAAAGTTCGGGGTCAATCCTGCGAAGTGCATCAACAGCCGAACGCAGTATGGCTTCATCGCCGCTGTTCTTGTACCCGTAATAGCCAAGTATGGCAATGTCGTATTTCTTGTTGTCTGCCTTGTTCCTGGACTCGTTTTTCAGGATTGTTTCATATATATGCAGCTGGGTTTCATACATTTTCCGCAGAGAGAACTCAGCTTCGGCCTTTTCCCTCAGCGCGGCTCCCATTCTTTCACGCTTTTCCCTGTCAAGGGAAAGCTCCGCAAGATGCCTGCCAAGTGTTTTCCAGTCCTTCGGCTCCACGAGATACCCGTTCACGCCCGTTTCGATAAGATCTCCCAGGCCGCCGACCCGGGTGCCGACAAAGACCTTTGAAAAACGCGCGCCCTCAAGAACGACATAGGGGAACCCCTCGCTGATGGATGTGAGCACATTGATGTCGATGACCTGGAAAAAGTCATAAGGCTTGTCGACAAGTCCCGTAAAGTGGACATACGAAGACAAACCCAGTTTATCGGCAAATTGCTTTAAGTGCGGCATCAGATCTTCACCGGGGCCGGCTATGATGAAGCGGGCGTCGGGATTTTCCTTCACCACTTCGGCGGCGGCCCTGAGGAAAGTCTCATGGTCCTTGACAGGATGCAGGCGTGCCATAATGCCGATTATAACGCTGTCCTCGGGGAAGCGGATATTGTAACGGGCAAAAAACTCCTTCCTGGTGCAGGCAGGTATCTCGTTGTCAAAGGGGATACCATTGTTGACCAGGTATAAATGCTGGGGATCGAACCCCCTGTCCCTGAGCAGTTCTCTCAGGCTGCTTGAAACGCTTATGTGATAATTGATACGCCTCAGCGCAATCATATTGATGACGCCGAATGTATACCGCTTAAAAAAACTGTGCAGATAATCGAGGTGGTAATCGCTGTGAACTGTGGTCACCACCGGAATACCGGTGATGCGCTTTATAATCGAGGCCATCATGTTGGCCTTGGCGCCGTGGGAATGGATTATGTCATATTGACCCGACCTGACCAGCTTAAGGGTTTTTCGCAGGTCGGCCAAAATATTGCCTGTCCGGATGACGCGGGCATCAATCCCCATAGCCACAGCGTCATCATGGAACCGGCCTTTCCTGTAACTTACCAGCGTAACTTCTATATTCTTTCCCAATTCCTTTATTAGCTGGAGGACATGGCTCTTGGCGCCGCCCTCGTCGCCTCCGCCTATCAGGTGTATTACCTTCATCCCGGGTCAGATCCTTTCATTCATGCAGCCTGATATTGCGCCATTCGTCACCGATAAGGATACGTTGGTGCGTGAAACCGATGTCTGTTAGCAATTCAAGGGCTTCCTCGAACCAGAAATCTATTTTGTCCGGATGATGGCAGTCCGAGTTTACCATTACCGGGATGCCCATATCCAGGCAGGCCTCAAGTATCCATCTGCTGGGGTACGGCTCGGTCATGTATCCCCTCGCTATGCCGCCGGTATTGACTTCGACGATGGTGTTGGACAGGGAAACAATTTCAAGGGTTTTCATCACTTCTTCCCTGTAATGGTCGTCCTCTTCGCTGAAATAACGGCCGTTTCCGTTGTTTTTCCTTATCACGTCCAGGTGGGCGACGATGTTGGGAGGCATTTTCATGAGCATTTCCCTTACCAGGCCGTAGTAAGCGGTCACAAGGGCGTCCGCATCGTTATCGAACCCGTTTTTCAGCGTATCCTCGAACTCTTCGCGGGTCCCGTCGAGGGGCATGTATGTTCCCGTTTTCTCGTTTTTGATAAAATGGACGGCGCCTATGGTATAATCTATACCGTTCTTTATGCGCCAGTCGTTACAGCCGGGATAATAATCGGCCTCAAGTCCCGCGTATATCTCGATGGTTCCCCTGTATTTATCTTTCAGGGTCTTTATTGTTTTTATATACTCCTCGAAAAGCTCATGCTTAAGGTTCCATTCCGACTCGAACGAAACGGGGGCGTGGGCTGAAAACCCGAACACTCTGAAACCTTTGGATACGGCGGACTGTATATACTCCTCCAGTTCGCCTGTTCCGTCGTCAAAACGGCTGTGGGAGTGAAACGTGCTTTTTATCATATATCTCCTTTTTATTTCTCAATGCTTTCCGTTCTTTGAGAAAACCTTGATCATGTCGCCGATGGTTTTCAGGGATATCAGCTCGACATGACGCTTGATTTTCTTGGTGGTAGTTTTCTCAAATTCGCCTTCGCGTATTTCAAAATGTCTTATCTTCTTGTAGGAAGACAATTTCTTGTTGGCTTTCTGAACTTCCTGCTTGATTAGCTTGTAAAGCTCGTCGGGCACGGGCACCTTGCCGAATTTCTCGACGATTACTTCCATGTTGGGCACTATCTTTGCGCAGACAATGGTGTCGTTTTCATTTTCATTGTCGATGCCGTAAACCAGCGACTCTTTTATGTACTCGCTCTTGTTCAGGTAAAGCTCCACATCCTCGGGGAATATATTTTTCCCGTTTTTCGTGACGATTACGTTTTTCTTGCGCCCCGAGATATAAAGGAAGTTGTTCTTGTCAAGGTAACCGCTGTCCCCGGTGTACAGCCAGCCGTCGCGAATGGCTGCCTGGGTTGCTTCAGGATTTTTATAATATCCCAGCATGACGATGGGTCCTTTGATCTTGATCTCACCTATTCCGTCGGGTCCCGGATTGTCGATGGCGATCTCTATGCCCGGAAGAGGCTGACCGGCGGAGGCATCCCTGTAGAAATCAAGGCGGTTGACTGACACGATGGGTGAACACTCGGTAAGCCCGTAACCCTGCATTATGTTCAGTCCCATTGCCCTGAGGGCCCTGGATACCTTCGGGTTGAGAGGTGCTGCGCCCGAGATGACAAGGCGGAGGTTTCCGCCGAGGTTATCAAGAACTTCCCTGAAAAGGTGCCTTCTGATATCGATACCCATTTTGAAGAGGACATGGGATATGAAAATCCCGAACTTCAGCGCTGCAAGACGTTTCTCCTTCTGGGCTTTCTTGATTATCTTCGAATATACGTTTTCCAGTATTAGGGGAACACTCATGATTATAGAAGGCTTGTATTCCTGGAGGTTGCTTGTTATGTGCCTCAGGCCTTCACAGAAGCAAATGGTTACTCCCATGTAGACCATGGTCAGGAAACCTGCGGTACATTCATATGTATGGTGCAGTGGCAATATTGACAATATCGAGTCGCTGTTGTCAGCGTTAAGCAGCTTGGCGACACCCATTATATCCGATGCTACGCTTTTATGGCTCAGCATTACTCCCTTGCTCTGTTCGGTAGTTCCCGAGGTGAAGATGAGCATGCTCATGGCTTCATTGTCTATGGCTGCATTGACGAATGAATTGTCTCCGTTGCTTATAAGTTCCTTTCCTCTTCCCGTCAGTTCGCTGAACGACAGGACTTCGTCATTTTCACTTTTTGCAAGATCAAAGCATATTATCTTTTTGAGCTTGGGAAGCCCCGGTTTCAGCCGGAGCAGGACATCGAGATATTCCCCCGAGCAGAAGACGGCGTTCGAATCGCTCCTGTCGAGCAAAGACGCGATCTCATTTTCCGGAAGCTCCTTGTCAAGAGGAACTACCACTCCGGTCCCGTTAACGACAGCAAGGTAGGAAACACACCATTCGTACCGGTTTTCGCTTATGATGCTTATCATGCTTCCTTTCAGGCCAATGCTGCACAGGGCCGTGCCCAGGTAGTTTATATCGTTGCTGAACTGCCGGAAACTTACACTCCTGATCGTTCCGCTGCTGCCTTTGACAAGGAAAGCGTCAAGATCGCCGTATATTTCCGTACTTTGCCGTACCATGTCGCGCAGATCGCTAATGTACCTGACTTCATAGAGCTTACTACCCTTACCCATAATCATAAACTCCCATCTTCGGTCCATCGAACAGACATAATCGGTTAACGTTGAGTTTATTATACTTTATGTATTCTCTGATGACAACACAATCAATGGGACACCTCCTGTCCGGCGCGCAGAAAGCGGCGCTCCTGCATTCGGTTTTAAGCGGTAAAATCCCTTATGGTTTTTGTCGAAAAAATGCTTATAAAGGCCTGTTGTTTCGTGAAATTGTTGAAACATGGTCTTTTGTATGATATTATTTATTGAGAGCTGTTAATCCACGCTTTTTAGCTGCTGAGCGCTTTTCCGGTTACCAATCATGTCGAAAAGAGGGATATCCTATGAGCAGCGTGATCAAGGTAAATGCAAGTGTCTATTCCCGTATCGGTTACGGCAGGACGAGCAATACCAACTCCTTTTATATGAACGGCAAATTCTCATCCGACAATAATGTCGATAATATCCAGGCATCCATGGAAAACAGGGGCCTGGAATACCTGTTTTCAGTTGCCGACAACATGGTATGCGACCATCCTGAACAGGATATCAGTGTTTCCATCCTCAGGGAACTGGGAAAGTTTCATGAAAGGATCGCAGTAAGCGGCGGAAATATCCAGGGAAAAATCAGGGAACTGGAAAACCGTGTGAATGACGCCGAACGTCTTATTAAAAGCTTCCTTGAAATGAACAGGGTACCTGCGGACGACCCTTCATGGAATATGGGCTTTTCCGGCCTTCTTCTTTCAGACGGGCAGTTTGTCGCTCTGAGCAGCGGCAGCGGCCGTATTTACATGATGCGGGAAGGCATGTTCAGACCGCTTGCATCCGAGACTTCACGGGCGAAGAAGGAAATCGACATCAGGATGAACGAGGACGCGGAGGTTAGTGAACTGGAGCTTCCGGGAGATGAAGAGCGCGGCAGCGTCATAGTCTCAGACATTTATAATATCCAGGAAGGAGATTCCTTTATTCTTCTCAGCGACGGCCTGTACCAGGCACTGGGCGAGGAAAAGATCGAGGATCTTCTTGCCCTGAGAAGCGACAGCACGTATATTGCCTATCGTCTGGTAGAAGAAGCATTGAAGAGAAAAACAACAGGAGATGTTACAGCATTGGTGGTCCAGGTGGAAAAAGTGACCGCCAGCGCGGGGACAGTGAAAAAATCGGCTCCGCGCGCCCAGTCGAGACAAACCGTCAAGACAAGGGTTGACAAGCTGAATAAGGCTCCTGCCATCACATACAAGTATGACCGGAGAAATGCGGCAAAATACAAAAGCACTGTATTGGTCGTTATGGTCATTATTTCCGTAATGTTGCTGTTCGGTTTGGTTTTCAAGATGATTGATTCCCTCATGAAAACCGGCAGTGAAAACATAGGGAAAAACCCGTCGACAACTACCGCATCCCCGACGTTGTCCCCGACCAGGTCTCCCGGCGAGACAGGTTCTCCTGCAGATGATCCGGACGAGACAGTCACCCCGACCCCGACACCGACGTCCACGCCAACCCCGACACCCGAGGAACAGATCCATGTGGTTCAAAAGGGAGACAGCATGAGCGCGATTACGAGGAAGTATTACGGGGATACGACGCTTCTGAACAAGCTGTGCAAGTATAATAACATATCCGATCCCGACAAGATCATCCAGGGACAGAAAATAAAGATACCGCCCATTGAGGTCCTGAAGAACCTGAATTAAACGAAAACTAAAAGAACACTGAATTCTTCATAAAAAGTCCTGCCATTTTCGTGGCAGGACCTTTTTATTCGTCCGTTCTTTCAGTCAGGGCTGAAATGGTTTTGTAAATGACGTTCAGTTCGTGCAGGGTGCAATTGCTGAGGCTGCGTTCTATTTTGCTCTGGAGATCCCTTCCGTCGGTTCTTTCAGGAAAGAACACCGAATCAACCGAAAAGTTAAGGGAACGGGCCAGCCTGTAAAGAATGTCCACAGAAGGTTTCCTCCGTCCCGCTTCAAGCTGTTTGAGATGGACGGAAGTAATGCCCACCATCTCTGCAAGCTGTTCCTGTGTCAGTTTTTTCTCCGTGCGGGCATTTTTTATTGCCGCTCCTAGCCGCTTGGCATCAAGTTCCACTGTCTTCCGCCCTCCTTTATTGTTTATCCTAAATGTTGTCAGTTTACTTGAAAATTAACACAGCGCATACTATAATAGATTCTATTAGCATACCAGAAATGATGATTAATATTTATAAAAAGGAGTGAAAGCATTGCTGAACATTGCATTGTGCGACGATATGCCTTTGCTTCGGGGGATGCTTAAATCACTGATTCACGATTACGAGAACGAGAAAAAAGTCAAGTTCAACATCTTCCAGTTCGACAGCGGTGAGGAGCTTCTGGAGACATTTGATAATAACAGATCGTTTTTTGATGTTTTCTTCCTGGACTACCACATGAAAAAGCTCAACGGACTTCAAACGGCTACACATATCAGGCAATATGACAAAAAATGCGTCATAGTATTTGTTACATCCACGAATAAAAGAAATGAACTTATGACCGTCGAGCCCCTGTGTATAATGCAGAAGATACCGGACAGGCAGGAGATATTCGCAACCCTCGACAAAGCGCTTCTTCTCTGTAAAAGACCTGCTTGAGACAGAATACGGATATCTTTCCGGAGGTCTCAGACTTCCAGAAAGATATCCATTAATTTATGCCCTTCTTTTACCACGACACCGGTCGATTTTGCAAATGCTTCGGTATAGACGGCATCCGGATTTGCCTGGTCCGGTTTCCGGCTGTCATAGAACATAAAGGGGACCGGATCGCCGCAGTGAGTCCTGATGGCAATGGGAGTAGGATGGTCGGGCAGGAGCAATAAACGGTACTCGTCTATGTCCTCAAGCCCCTGCAGCAATGTGCCAAGGACCTCCTTGTCAATCAGCTCAATGGCGCGTATTTTTTCACTGAGTTGTCCCTGGTGACCGCATTCATCCGGAGCCTCGATATGGATATATACAAAGTCCCTGCCGTCGCGGAGCTCCCTTAAAGCCGCTTCGGCCTTTCCCCTGAAATTCGTTCTTATATTCCCGGTAGCTCCTTCGACGGCAACTGCCTTCATTCCGGAAGCGATGCCAATGCCCTTCACAAGATCCACCGCGGATATCACCGAGCCGCACAGGCCGTATTTTTCGATAAACAACGGCATATCAGGCTTTTTCCCCTGCCCCCAGAGCCATATGGATGTTGCGGGATTCAAGCCTTTTTCTAATCGATTCCTGTTTACGGGATGATTCTTAAGGATCTCTGCGCTCCTTTTCATCAGTTCAAGGGCGATCCCGCTGCCGGGTCCCTGGGGCAGATGTCCTGAAATTTTCTTGCCCGATATGTCATGGGGAGGTACGAGCCGAATGTCCATGGGTCCGTTTTTCCAGATCAGGCAATGCCGATAGCTTACCCCCGCATGGAAAGATATGCCTTCCCTGTTCAGCGCTGCTGCCACGGCTTTCATCAGTTCGGCGGCTTCCCCGGTAGTAATCTCCCCGGCGCTGTAGTCCAACATGGTGCGGTCCTCGTATATTTCTTCATCGCTTAAGGTAACCAGGTTGCATCTCAATGCCGTATCTTCCGGATCAAGCTTAAGCCCCATGCTTATTGCCTCGAGGGGAGAACGCCCTGTATAGCAGGTTCTCGGATCGAACCCTAACACCGAGAGATTGGCCACGTCACTGCCGGGAGGCATTCCTTCGGGTATGGTATGGACCATACCGACTGTCCCGGCCTTTGCCAGTTTATCCATGTTGGGTTTATAAGCAGCTTCCAATGGGGTCTTTCCGTCTATTTCAGCGACTGGCCAGTCGGCCATGCCGTCACCGAGAACGACGATGTATTTCACAAAAAATCACCTCAATTTGACAAAAAGCTGCCTTCTTAACGAGAAAGCAGCTTCAGGACGAAATCAATCTTACAGTTTTGATGCTATATACTCATCACGGCCTGCCAGGTTCCATACAGGGGAATTTCTGCCCAGACGACGTATCGACTTTATATGAAGATCGTCTATCGACCGGACCGAAAGCATACTCATCAGTGCGCCCATGATCGCTGCCACGATTTCACAGTCGTCCGGCCCTTGCGTATTGACAGACACTGCGTTTTCATCCCGCGCAATACTTGTTTGTGTTTCCTTGTTTTCTTTTTCCAGGCCAAAAAGCCTTGCAAACACTGACATACCTGACCTCCGTCAAAAGAAGCTGATTGATTCTGCTCAATATTATAATAAACTTAGCATAATTTAACGTGTCAAGTCAAGGATAGTATGCCGGTAAAGACAGGGGACGGCAGGCTGTGAAAAAATCTTAATCTGCGCAAATAAAGCGTTTCTGCATGCGATCTCAGACAACATTGTCAACGATTATTGCGCATTTTTCGCTATTTGTTATAATTGATTTATCGGGGCTTTGCACCTTATGACTCCCGGTTCAGCATACCCGATACCCTTTTGATCATGCAAAGGCAGGTATGGAGGTTTGTTATGGAGAAGAAGGTAACGAAGGAAAGCATTATCATTGACGTCCTGATGATGGACAGAGGCACTGCTCCGATATTTATAAGGCACGGGATGCATTGCCTCGGATGCCCGTCTTCATCAGGTGAGAGCATTGAAGACGCTTGCGCCGTTCATGGAATCGATGCGGATAAGCTTGTTGATGATTTGAACCAATATCTGAACTCCAAGTAATGTGACCCAATGAGGTGAGTTATGAAGATACACGAAATTGCACAGATAATTAAGGCAGAAATTTGCACCAGGAACCATGATCCGAACATTGAGATCTATTCAGCCTGCAGTGCCGACCTGATGAGTGATGTCATGGCATTTTCCAAGTCAAACGCTCTTCTCCTGACAGGTCTTATCAATCCGCAAGTCATAAGGACCGCTGAAATGATGGACATAAAAGTGGTTGTTTTTGTCCGCGGCAAGAAACCGCTTGATTCCATGATAAGCATGGCCGAGGAAAAAGGGATCGCTCTCCTGGCTACCGACTACCCCCTCTTCGTTGCAAGCGGGAAACTTTATCAAAACGGGATTCGCGGTCGCGGAGAATAGCAGATGGGCACCGTTGTAAGAGATTATATGATACCTGCCAATGATTTTACCGTGGCGGGAGAGGCGTCGAGCAGGGTAAGGAAGATCCTTACCCAACTGGGTGTTTCGCCGGATATAGTTAAACGGACATCGATAGCCATGTATGAAGCTGAAATCAACGCGGTAATACACGGCAACGGCGGAAATGCCCATGTAGAGATTGACGAGAATAAAATATACATTCGTATTTCTGACGAAGGCCCGGGTATACCTGACCTGGAGCTGGCGATGCAGGAAGGCTACTCGACGGCACCCGACAGCATAAGGGAAATGGGGTTCGGAGCCGGAATGGGGCTTTCAAATATAAAAAAGAACGCGGATATCCTGGATATCCAGACAGAAGTGAACAAGGGAACCACGGTTAATATAACCGTTTTCTTCAACCGACCATAATGCAGTATTGAGGAAACCGGAGCATGGAGCAGGAATATTTTCACTCAGTCACACTGGATAAAGGAAGGTGCAAAGGCTGCACCAACTGCATCAAGCATTGCCCTACCGAGGCGATTCGGGTCAGAAGCGGCAAGGCTGTGATAATAAAGGAACGCTGTATAGACTGCGGGGTTTGCATCCGTGTCTGTCCTTACCATGCAAAGCAGGCGGTTACCGATCCGGTTGACATGATAAAAAACTACAGCTACAGGATAGCGCTTCCCGCGCCCAGCTTATACGGACAGTTCGGGCCTGGTTATTCAAGGGAGCGCATTGTTCTTGCGTTGAAACATTACGGTTTCGATTACGTCTTCGAAGTGGCCAGGGCAGCCGAGATTGTTTCCAATGCATCGGAAAAATACATGAAGAACGGGGTCGTGAAGAAACCCGTGATCTCTTCCGCATGCCCTGCCGTAGTGAGGTTTATACAGATACGATTTCCGAACCTGATAGATAACCTTCTGAAAATCGAGGCTCCCATGGAAGTTGCCGCAGCCATTGCCAGGAAGGAAGTTCATGAAAAATACGGCATACCTGATGATAAAATGGGAGTTTTCTTCATATCGCCCTGCGCTGCCAAGGTTACCAGCGTAAAAGTTCCTTTAGGGAACCAAAAGTCAAAAGTGGACGGTGTCCTGTCCATGAAGGATATTTTCCTCCCGCTGCTTGATATAATGAAAAAACAGGGAGAAGTGACAAAAGAACCTTTTTCGCTGTCCAGCGCCATAGGCGTCGCTTGGGCCGCGTCTGGCGGCGAGTCCGATGCTGTCAGGGAAGGACGGCGTATAGCGGTTCATGGCATACATAACGTGAACGATATCCTCGAACAGGCTGTACAGGGCGGACTTGACAACATTGACTTTATCGAAGCCCTTGCATGTCCCGAGGGATGCCTGGGCGGGCCCCTCGCCGTTGAGAATCCGTTTATCGCCAAGGTGAACCTGAAGTACGAAATCGAAAAAATCAGGCAAAACCAGGCTCACCGTGTTACGAGGACAGAAAACGCCGACGAGTTCGTCTGGAAGTCCAAGGTGGAATACAAGCCCATAATGAAGCTTGATGACGATATGATGAAGGCATTGGAGAAGATGCAGAAGATAGATGAGATCACTGAAGGCCTTTACGGCCTTGACTGCGGCGCCTGCGGAGCGCCAAGCTGCAGGGCCTTGGCCGAGGACATCGTGATGGGCAGCGCAAAGGAAACCGACTGCATCTTCAAGCTGAGAGAGAAGGTCTCCAGCATCGCCACCCAGCTCCAGCAAATCGAATGAGTATAGGGGACGTACACTTTTACTCATTTTGAGTATAGGGGACGGACTTTTAATCATGAAATTATGAGATTTTAACGGCTGTAGCCTGCAGCGATTTATCGCTCCGTGAATCCATCCGGGATTCAAGTCGCGACCGCTCCGCTATCCGTGCTTCGCTTAAATCGCATACAGGCACGCCGGCGACCAGGAGCCTTAAAAATGACTGTAAAAGAATTAGCCGAAAAATTCAATTATAGAATAGTGAACACGCCGGATTCCATCAACAGGCAGGTTACCGGCGCTTATGCATGCGACCTGCTGAGCCATGCGATGGCCAAGATCAATGAAGGTGACGCCTGGGTAACAGTGCATACCAACCTGAACGTGGTGGCCGTTGCGTCACTGACTAACTGCGCATGCGTGATAATTCCCGAAAATATTGAGATCGAGAACCAGACCATTGAAAGGGCAAATGATAAGGGAGTTGTTTTTTTGTCTTCATCAAAAAGCGCGGCCCTTATTTGTTATGATATAATTAATGCTATAAAGGATGTGCGATGAAGTACTGGGTTGACCTTCATATACATTCCTGCCTGTCCCCCTGCGCGGAGAATGACATGACCCCCAATAATATCGTCAATATGGCCCTGATAAAGGGACTTGATATTATCGCCGTGACGGATCACAACTCAGTCGGAAACGTCAGGGCTGTGACGGAGGTCGGCGTGCGCAGCGGGCTTATGGTGGTGCCGGGCATGGAAATTTGCACATCTGAGGAAATCCATCTTGTCTGCCTGTTTCCTGATTATGAAAATGCCATGTCTTTCGGAAAGCAAGTCTATGATAACCTGCCCCAGGTAACGAACAGGGAAGACATATTCGGCCCGCAGATTCTTATGGATGCACAGGACAATGAGACCGGCAGGGAAACCCGACTTCTTTCAGGAGCCTGCAACCTTGACATCGAAACTGCCATAAACCTCGTTAGAAGTTTTAACGGCGTCGTGATTCCTTCCCATGTAAACAGGCAGTCCTACAGCATACTGAACACACTGGGCTCTGTCCCGCCGGAATATGGCTTCAAATATCTCGAATTCTCTCCGCACAGGGGGACGGTTCCTTTATCCGCCCAAATCGAAGAATTTATACAGAATTACCCCGAACTCGGATCATATAACTTTATACACTCATCAGACGCGCATTTTCTAGGCGATATCCTCGAGCAGGAAGTCGCATTGGACCTTCCCGACAAGTCGGTTCAAAGCCTGTTGGCTGCCTTGTCCTGAAAGTTATTCACCTGTCCCCGATACTCAAAATGAGTGAAAGTGTACGTCCCCGTTACTCATTATCCTACCCTTGCCCTTGTTCAATTTATATTGATATAATGTGACTGACTAATCAAGGAAATATCGGGGTGAATCGCATGAGTACAGTATATAAAGTGGTCAGGTCCCAATGGCTGAACATAGACACTTTCATGCTTACCATAGAATCTGAGAAGATAGCCAAAAAGGCCAGAGCGGGGCAGATGGTACACATAAAATGCGGTGAAGGAACCGAAGCGTTTCTTAGAAGGCCCATCAGCATCTGCTCGGTTGACAGGGATAAAGGCACTTTCGACCTGGGTATCCAGGTAAGGGGAAAAGGCACGAAAATCCTGTCCCGTTTCAAAGAAGGCGATGATATAGATATTCTTGGACCTCTGGGTCATGGCTTTTCCATGTATCCGAAGCATAGGAAAATAATCGCGGTCGGCGGCGGAATAGGGATATTCCCGCTGCTTCAGCTCCTCAAAGACCATCCGGCAGAAAGTAAAAAAGCCATACTGGGCTTCAGGTCAAAACCCCTTGTGATACTGGAGGAAGAGTTCAGACAAAGCTGTAACGAGCTCCTGATTGCCACTGACGACGGAAGTTACGGGGAAAAGGGATTTGTCACCGACCTGCTGAAGAAAGAAGTCGAAAAAGACCCGCCCGATATGGTTTTCTTCTGCGGCCCGATAGTGATGATGAAAGCAGGGGTACAATTGCTTCAGAATTATAATGTGCCCTGTGAAGTTTCGATGGAACAGCGCATGGGCTGCGGTATCGGCGCCTGCATGACATGTGTCTGCAAGGTCAAAAAAGGCGATGACTGGAATTACACCCAGGTATGCAAAAGCGGCCCGGTGTTCGGCGGGGACGAAGTGATATTCGATTGATCGGAGGTATGTGTGATGGATAACAATATTAACCTTGAAGTAAATATTGCGGGACTGAAACTCAAGAACCCCGTCATCGCGGCCTCCGGTTGCTTCAGCTTCGGCCGCGAATACAGCAGGTTTTTCGATTTGAACAGGCTGGGGGGAATAGCTGTGAAAGCCCTGACCAGGCAGCCCAAAAAAGGTAATCCTCCGCCCAGGATAGCAGAAACGCCATCGGGCATACTCAACAGCGTGGGGCTGCAGAACCCCGGCGTACAGGTCTTTATAGAGAAGGAAATTCCCTTTTTAAGAAATTATGATACCGCCATTATAGCCAACGTGGCGGGAGATACTGTCGAGGATTATGAATACATGGCAGAAACCCTTTCGAATGCGGATGTCGATGCAATAGAGCTAAACCTTTCCTGTCCCAATGTGAAGGAAGGCTGCATGGCTTTCGGAAGCAGTGCTGAAGGAGTATTCAAAGTAGTTTCCACAGTAAGGAAAAAAGCAAGTAAACCCCTGATAGTAAAGCTTACGCCCAACGTGACAGATATAACCGAGATCGCAAAAGCCGCAGAGGCTGGCGGCGCCGACTCGGTGTCCCTTATAAACACATTGCTGGGGATGGCCATTGACGCCAAAACGAGAAGACCCATACTGGGAAATGTCACGGGAGGGCTTTCGGGACCGGCCATAAAGCCTATAGCGCTCAGGATGGTCTACCAGGTTTCAAAGGCAGTTAAGATACCTGTGATAGGCATGGGAGGTATATCCAACGGAACCGATGCCGTTGAATTCCTGCTTGCAGGAGCCTCAGCGGTGATGCTGGGAACAGCCGGATTTGCAAATCCCATGGCCTGGATCGAAACGATTGACGGGATAGAAAAATATATGATTGAAAACAAGGTCAAATCCGTGACCGAACTGGTCGGAGGGCTTATTGTATGAACCGGGAGCTGATAGGATATCTTTTTGAAACGAAAGCCATACGGGTATGTCCCAAGGACAGGCCCTTCTGGTATACCTCAGGGAAAATCGGGCCTTATTACGTCAATACCCATTTTCTCTATGGCAGCGAAGAAAAAGCCAATGAGTTCCTGACCCTGATAGACGGACTGAAAGATAATAAACTGTCCTGCTCCGGGGAGTTTCACAGGGCTTCGAAAGAAAATTACCGCGCCGACAGGATATACAAAGGGACCATTGATGCCCTCGTATCTTATGCAAGGGAGAATCTTGACACCGACAGGATCGATTATATCTCCGGCGGCGAGAGAAGGGACTGGTTTTTCTCGCTCATGGTGGCAGACCTTTTAGGGAAGCCCCATTTAACGCTGTTCAAGGATCTCTCGTCCGTTCTGTACAAAAACGGGAATTCAGAGGAAGCAGGCGATCTTAACGGCGCAAGCGTCCTTCACATAGCCGACCTGATTACGACCGCGTCCAGCTATGAAAGGGCATGGGTCCCGGCCGTCCGAGGAAAAAACGGCCGAATGAAATGGAGCCTGGTTGTTGTGGACAGATTGCAGGGCGGAGCGGAAGTATTGAAAAGCCGGGGTGTTGAATCCCATCAGCTGGTTTCCATAGACCGGGAGGTATTCAAAAAGGCCGCGGAAGCAGGTTACATCGATAAGGAGCAGCTTGGCCTTGTTTTGGATTACATGGATGATCCTGAAGGCTCCATGAAGGAATTCCTTAAAAACAATCCCATGTTTTTAAAGCAGGCCCTTTCGGGAGATGCTAAGACTGCGCAGAGGGCGCGGCTTCTGATACAGAACAACTTCTATGGTGTCAGCGAATTTTTCAAAGATATGTGAAGCAGGGGCAAGGTATGAAATTGCCTGATTTTTTTAAAGAATACTTCAAACAGTTGATGGAAGAACAGGAATACAGGGCGTTTTTGGATGCCTTTGACGGCGCGCGCTGTTATGGCATCAGGGTGAACACGCTGAAAATCCGTCCTGATGAATTGCTGTCGCTCCTGGAAAGGGACCTGGAGCCCGTGCCATGGGCTCCCACCGGCTTCTATTACCCGGAAGGAGAGTCTTTTGGAAAGCACCCCGCCTATCACGCAGGCCTTTATTATATCCAGGAACCAAGTGCCATGATGCCTGCTGAAGCCCTCGCGCCGGAGCCGGGCGAAAAAGTGCTGGACCTGTGCGCGGCCCCTGGAGGGAAGACCACTGCCCTGGGCGGCAAGATGCGAAACCAGGGCCTCCTGGTGTCCAATGACGTAAGTCCGAAGCGCGTAAAAGCGCTGGTGAAGAATGTCGAACTCATGGGCCTGACCAACACCTTTATAACCAACGAGACTCCTGACAGGCTGAAAACATTCTTTCCCGAGTATTTCGACAGGATACTCCTTGACGTTCCGTGTTCGGGCGAAGGAATGTTCAGGAAGGACAGGGAAGCCGTGCAAAGCTATTCAAAGTACAAAAGCGGCGAGTGCGCAGCCCTCCAGAGGGCAATATTCGATTCGGCATACGCCATGCTGAAACCCGGCGGCATCATAGTCTATTCCACCTGTACCTTCAATCCCCGCGAGAACGAGGAAAATATAGAGTTTTTCTTAAACAACTACGACATTGAAGCCGACAGGCTCGAGCCGACAGGAGGATTCGAGCCGTCCCGCGGGTCCTGGACCAAATCAAAAGACCAAAGTCTTTCCGCGGGCTTAAGGCTGTGGCCCCATAGGGCGCGGGGCGAAGGCCATTTTGTCTTCCGCCTTAAGAAAAAAGGCGAAAGAAAGGGAAACGGTCAACTCGCGTCAAATGCCGGATACACTTCGAAGGAAGCGGAACAGGCGGCTGAAATATACCGGGATTTCGCCAGTGATAGCCTGAATGGTCTCCAGGAAGGCATATACCACTTGCAGGGATCAAGCCTGTACCTGTTTCCGGCGTATATGGAAAAACTTCCGCCGGTAAGATGGGAGAAGGCGGGGCTTTACCTTGGGGAATGCAGAAATGGCCGCTTCGAGCCGTCCCAGTCCCTGCTTATGGCTAAAAAGCCCCGGGAATTCAGGAGGGTAATCCGGTTTGACAGGAACGACCATAACATTATAAGGTACCTGAAAGGGGAAACCCTTTTCCATGCGGTGGATAAGGGATATGCGGGCAGCAGGGGATACGCGGCCGTATGCTATGAAGACTATCCGCTTGGATGGGTGAAACAGGACGGGGAGATGCTGAAAAACCTGTATCCGAAAAGCTGGAGGATGATGTGATGCCGAAACTTAGACTGGATAAATTCTTAAGAGACCAGGGCATAGCCTCCAGGAGCGAGATCAGGGAACTTATAAAAAAGGGGTTCGTGACGATAAACGATGTCGCTGCAAGGGACCCGTCGGCCTACGTTGAAACCGTCAGCGATACCGTCAGAGTCTACGGGGAAACGGTTCAATACAGGGAGTTTGTCTACTATATGCTCAACAAGCCAAAGGGGATCATAACCGCCACCGAGGACAGGAATGAGAAGACAGTACTGGACCTGTTTCCCGAGAATGTCAGGCGAAGGGGAGTGTTCCCCGTCGGCCGCCTTGACAGGGATACCGAGGGACTTTTGATAATAACAGACAACGGGCTTTTTGCCCATAACCTGCTTTCGCCCAAAAAGCATGTACCCAAGCTTTATGAAGCGGTGCTAAACAGGCATCCCGGAGAAGAAGCCATAAAGGCCTTCCGGGAAGGGGTGAATATTGGAGGATACATCGCGTTGCCTGCAAACCTAAGTTTCGTGTCGGGTTCGGACCCGGTAATAGCCCGGGTCGAGGTCTACGAAGGCAAGTTCCACCAGGTCAAGAGGATGTTCAGGGCTGTAGGCGCCGAAGTCCTTGAATTAAAGCGCCTGCGGATTGGCGATGTCTGGCTTGACGAATCCCTGGAGCCGGGCGAATACAGGGAGCTTACCGATGAAGAACTCGCCTTGCTGTCAAAATGAGTATCGGGGACAGGTGATTTACTTCGTTGTCATTCAAAAGAGTGCAGCGACGAAGAATCTCAAGCACCAAATAAATAGATAAACAGAAAAAAAGCCCCTTCGTTCAGGATGACATATAGGTACTGCGAAAAAAGGAGTTGCTTTTATGGAAAAGAATACGCTGCAGAAACTCGGCCTGATGCTGCAGGGAATAGCCGTCAGGCTTACCGATGAAATAGAATATTTCGAAGCAATGACCGGGGAATTCAAGTCCGGTACGAAGATCTTTCCCCTGAAACTGGTCCCGGAAGGGGATATGTTCAGGATAAACTTCGGGGGCAGAAGCATAAAAGCCCGTTCTGATGAGATTCCCGGGCTTATATCGGGTTTTGCGGACCCTTACGAAAAGGTGACGCTTACGTATAAAAGCCGCGGCGAGATACTCATAATCGAAGCCGAAGGCAAAAACGTCACAATGAAAACAAAAGCCCTGGAAGAGGAGAAGGACAGCATAATAAAAGGTCATGCTGAAACGGGTACTCTTTCAGGGCGCGAATACCTTATAAAGCCCGGAAAAGCCGATAAGCTTCTTAAGGCCATAAACATAATGGCCGAAAACGGCAAGATCAGGAATGACATGATCCGTAAATACAACCAGATTGATCATTTCGTCGAACTTGTGGAGCCGATGCTCAGGGACCTGACGGAAGGCCGGAACGAGCTTAAGATCGTGGACTGTGCCTGCGGCAAGTCCTACCTTTCGTTCGTGCTTAATTATTACCTGAAGGAAGTCATGAAAGTTAACTGCAGGATCACGGGAATCGACATATCCGAAGGCGTCATACAGTCCAGCAGGGAAATAGCTGAAAAGCTGAATTACCGCAACATGGATTTTATTACAGGCGATATCCGCACACTCCTTTACGAGGATGAAAGAGGAAAGGCCATCCAGCCTGACCTGGTTATCAGCCTTCATGCATGCGACGTTGCCACCGATTACGCCCTCGCTTACGGGATCAGGAACCGTGCCAGGGGAATCATAGCTGTCCCGTGCTGTCACAGCGAGCTTCTGAACCAATACTCGTACAAACCTTTTGATGAGATCATAAAACACGGGGTATTCAAGGCAAGGCTTGCCGACATCCTGACCGACGGGCTGAGATGCATGATCCTTGAGGCTTTCGGCTACAGTGTTTCCGCCGTCGAATACGTCTCGCCCCTTGACACTCCCAAGAACCTTCTTATACGCGCGGTGCTCACAGGACGTTTCAATCCCTGGAAATATGAGGCATGCATAGAAATGGCGAAAAAACTCGATTCAGATCCTGCGCTCCTCAGGGAAACAGTAAATTTGCATAAATATTGAACCCCGCCGTTTTTATTTTTTCCCCACCATTACAATTTTTTCTTGATTGCTTTACTTAAGGAAAAACTCCATATATAATCTGTTGTAAAATTGGATGGAAAGCTAAGGAAATAGAGAAAAGGAGCGGATAAATAATGAAAAAAGGAATATACGATGAAAACGGCGTATCGCTTTCAAAAAAAGCCCCCAGGATCGGAGACACCGTCGAACTCAGGTATAACGGGCTTCTTAGGAATTCCGGCGCAATTGCGGTAAAAGCCCATATCGGATATAATGAGACGTGGGAAGATGTACAGACCATCGATATGGAGCATAAGGACGACGCTTTTACAGTCAGCATTACGCTTGCCAAAGCAGGTACCCTTAATGCAGCGTTCGTCGATCCTGCAGGCAACTGGGACAACAACTCGGGAAAGAATTATGTTTTTAAAATAGCCAAAGCCCCTGCTGCCAGAAAGGCTTCAAAGTCCGAACCTGCCACGGCGAAGAAGAAGACCAGGGCCAAGAAAGCGTCCGAACCCGCTGAATCGGAAGTTATAAAGGCGAAAAAAGAAGCGGCTTCCGCGTTAAGTACAAAAACGACGAGGAAGACATCGGCTTCCAGGAAAGCTGCCAAATCTGAAACAGGTAAGAAATAAAAAAAAGCCACAAGACTGAGAAATTTGACTGGCTGGGTTAATTTGTCCTGTCTCCTGAAATCGGGTTCCGTGATAAAAAATCAGCAAAACATAAATAGGTTAACATATCAAAAGAACCGAACAAGGAGGTATGCGGCATGGATTTCAATCCCAACAGCAGTTTTCTGTATCTTGTGGCTGTTGCAGTTATTCTGTTCATTCTTGCCCAATCCGTCTTCTTTCTGATACGGGCTTACAGGCGCGGTAAAGAAATTGGGATGGATGTAAAAAAGCTCAGGAAGACTATAACCTCTTCCGCCATATTTACCGTCGCGCCAGCTGTTTCAATACTGTTAGGAGTACTGACCCTTTCAAAATTCCTTGGGCTTCCTCTTCCATGGATCAGGCTGAGCGTAATAGGAGCCATTACATACGAGCTTCCGGCCGCCACCTCCACGGCTTCGGCCCTTGGAATCCCAATTTCTGAAACCATAACGGATCCGACTGTTTATTCGGCAATAACATGGGTTATGACACTTGGCATTTTGCCAAGCACTATTCTTGTACCTATTTTGCTGAAACGTATCCAGGGAGGACTTATATCCATAAAAAACAAGGACAGCAAATGGGGCGAACTTCTTATATCAGCAATGTTCATGGGCATGATATCGGCATTCATGGGTATGGTTTTCGCAAATATAAGAAACGGATTGCCCGGCTGGATTCCCATTTTCGTGATGTTTTTCTCTGCCGCGCTCATGGCGGTGTGCGGGCTCTTGATCAAGGTACTCAAGGTAAAATGGCTGCAGGATTACGCTCTGCCGATTTGCATGCTTGGGGCCATGGCCTTCGCAGTCATCATAACGCCGGTAATCTCGTAAAGGGGGTAATGGTATGGACAGCAGAATCTATGAAGAAAAAACTCATCATTACGGAAAGATATGGACCTGGACAGCGGTACTTGTTTTTGTCCTGGTTCCGGTTTCGGTATGTATTTTTTATAACGCATGGCCGCCCTTCATGTCGGTATTCAAGGGGCTTTTGGGCGTTGCCCCGATATTCTGGACAGTAGGCTTTATCGAAGTGATAACTTTCACTCCCATGCTGGGTACTGGAAGTTCGTATCTTGCTTTTGTGACAGGCAACCTGACAAACCTGAAAGTTCCATGCGCGATCAATGCCATGGAGATCAACGACGTCAAGTCAGGCACTGAGGAGGGTGAAATCGTATCTACTATCGCAGTAGCCACATCATCGATTGTGACTACACTTATAATAACGGCCGGAACACTTCTCCTGGGCACGCTGACTCCTTTCCTGAACTCACCCGTATTGAAACCTGCTTTCGATAATATACTCCCCGCGCTGTTCGGAGCACTCGGAGTGGTTTACATAAGCAAAAACCTGAAACTTGCCGTAACGCCTATGCTGTTCATGATTATCCTCTTCGTGTCTGTGCCGTCCCTTGCAGGCTCGGTGGGGATACTGGTTCCTGTAGGCGCTGTGATTTCGATATTAATGGCCAGGCTGCTTTATAAGAAAAACATGATATAAATGCCGAGGGGGGCTGTGAGAAGAAATGATAGGATGGCTTATTTTGCTTTTGATCATATCCCTGGCTGCAGTTGTCGTAATCCGGGCAATATTATTCAAACCACAGACTGAGGTCGTCTCAGCAGTTCAGAAGCCGGCGCTTGATGAAGAAAAAATAGTCAGTGATATGGTTGAAATGGTGAGATGCAAAACCATATCGGACAGGGATGAAACCAGGATTGATACAGGCGAGTTTGAAAAATTCAGAAATCTTCTGAAAGAGAGGTTCCCGCTGGTTCATCAGCGCTGCAGCCTCGAGCGGATTGGTAAGACGGGGCTCTTATACCGCTGGAAAGGTGAGTCATCATCTGAACCTGTAGTACTAATGGCGCATTATGACGTTGTTCCCGCGGATGAAAAGAGCTGGGAGAAACCAGCTTTTGAAGGGATAATAGAGAACGGCGAAATCTGGGGAAGGGGTACCCTTGATACTAAGAGTACCCTGTGCGGAATCATGGAAGCTGCCGAGCATTTGCTTAAACAAGGTTTTGCCCCCAGGCATGATATTTACTTCTCTTTTTCGGGAGAAGAGGAAATAGACGGCCCAACCTGCGCCGACATAGTGACAGAGCTTGAAAACAGGGGTATCAAGCCTTCCATGGTGCTTGACGAAGGGGGTGCCATTGTGGAAAAGGTGTTCCCCGGGGTGGACAAACCCTGCGCCCTGGTCGGCATTGCTGAAAAAGGAAGCGTTAATATGGAGTTCTCATTGCAAAGCAAGGGAGGACACTCTTCGACGCCGCCAAGGCATACCATTGCAGGCAGGCTTGCCCGGGCGATGGTTGAAATCGAAAGGAATCCTTTCAGGTTTCAGCTTACAAAGCCTGTCCGGGAAATGTTCGATGTCCTTGGAAGGCACTCAGGTTTCGCATTGCGTATTGTATTTGCGAATCTATGGCTTTTTAAGCCTGTTTTAAAAATCGTGAGCAAAATATCCGGCGAAGAAATGTATGCGCTTATGCATACCACCTGCGCCATTACAAAAATGGAGGGAAGCCGTGCTTTCAATGTCCTCCCCCCGAAAGCCTCGTTTGGAGTAAACCTTCGCGTGCTTGGAAGCGACACTATGGACCTGGTAAGGGAAAGACTCAGGCGGATTATCAGGGATGATGAAATCGATATAAGAATAGTGACAGGCATGAATGCTTCAAAGTGTTCGGATACCGGGTGCGATCAATGGCTTAAGCTTAAAAAGGTAATCAGGAGCATGTGGCCTTATGTTATCGTATCGCCGTACCTGATGCTTGGCTGCAGCGACTCAAGGCACTATTGCCGGATAAGCGATAATGTCTATCGTTTTTCGCCAATGATGCTGTCCAAAAAGCAAAGGGATATGATTCACGGGCACAATGAAAGGATTCCTGTTGATACTCTGATTAAAACCGTCGAATTTTACGTGAATTTTATCCATGAATTGCAGAATTTATAGCACAATATCTTCCTTGACAAGGTCGGACCATACAAGTATAATAGACAATGCGACATAAAAAGCGACTGATGCGGGTGTAGTTCAGTGGTAGAACTCCAGCCTTCCAAGCTGGCCGTGAGGGTTCGATTCCCTTCACCCGCTCCATTTATGAACCATCTCCTGAGGACAACAGTCGGGAGATGGTTTTTTTCAACCCTGATTCCATTTTTTGATGCAAACTCTTCGATCCTGGGTAAAAATAACTAGATGAAGCAAGGGAAGCAAGGGGACGGTTCCTCTGCTTCATTCTTCCATATACTGGATTGCTGAGTATACGGATTCGATACTGAGTGAAAAGTATATTTTTATATAAAGGAGCGTGAATAAAATGTGGAAATGCCCAAAGTGCAGCCGGGAATTTACGAATCGTAACCAGGAACACTACTGCGAGCAGGCTAAGACCATAGACGAGTACATTTCTTTTCAGCCAATGGAGGTACAACCGTTGCTGAACAAGGTGCGTGACACCCTCAGGGCCGCTCTTCCCGATGCGGAGGAACGTATATCGTGGCGGATGCCGACATACTGGAAAAAGAAAAATATCATACATTTTGCCGCGTTTAAAAACCATATCGGCATATATCCGGGCGACAAGGCTATGGAACATTTTTCAGACAGGCTGAAAGAGTACAAAACCAGCAAAGGTGCCTGGCAGATTCCATACAGCAAGCCTTTGCCGCTGGACCTAATAACCGAGATGGCCAGATGGTGCTACGAGACCGCAAATAATTAATAAACCTGAGGGAACATCAATGGTATTCCATGATTTTATAACTCAGTAAAAAAGATTTTCATGCCAAAGATGAGGCCTTATATGGTATTATTGCTATAGAAAAGCGTTTTGGGCTGGTGATATTATGAAATACGGCTTTGTCAGGGTCGCGGCAGCGTCCCCCGGACTAAGGGTAGCCGACGTAAACTTCAATACCGGGAATATAATCGGGCTGATAGAAGAAGCAAAAAGGAATAACGTGGAGTTTGTCGTATTCCCGGAACTGTGTGTGACAGGCTATACATGCGGCGACCTGTTCATGAAGGACACGCTGATAGAAGGAGCAAAAGAAGCCCTTTTCAGGATAGCGCAGGCGACTGGCGGAAGCAAAATGGTCACTGTAGTAGGCCTACCCCTGCTGATCAGCGGAAGACTCTATAATTGCGCAATTGCAATTCAAAACGGAAAAATCATCGGCGTGGTGCCGAAATCATATCTTCCCAATTACAACGAGTTTTACGAAGGAAGATGGTTCACGGCGGCCGATCAGCTTGATGATAAGGAGATTCGGCTTGGTGACGGCGTTGTTCCTGTTGGGACTGACCTCATATTCATGGCCGAAGGCAGGGAGGAGATCAAGTTTGGCATAGAGATCTGCGAGGATCTGTGGAGCCTTGTTCCTCCAAGCTGTTACCTGGCCCAGGCGGGAGCCGTCCTGCTGTTCAACCTGTCGGCCAGCAGCGAAGCCGTCTGCAAGGCTGACTTCCGCCGAGATCTTGTCAAGAGCCAGTCCTCCCGCTGCGTTGCGGCTTACGTATACTCGTCGGCAAACTGTTCCGAGTCATCGACGGACCTGGTATTCAGCGGTCATCTCCTGATAGCCGAGAACGGCAATGTTCTTAAGGAGTCGGAGCGCTTCTACTTCCACAATAAACTTGAGATCGCCGATGTGGACCTGGACAGGCTCAGCTATAACAGGCGCATTACTGGTCCATCAAGAAGAAAGTCAGGCATCAGGGAGTTCAGGGTCGTGCATTTTGAACAGCCCGACGATACCATGCCCGAAGCCATTCACAGGTCCATAAACAGGAACCCGTTCATACCTGCGGACAAGGCTGACATGGACATTCGCTGCCTGGAGATACTGTCCATGCAGACCTGCGGACTTGTCAAACGCATGAGCCACACGGGATCCAAAAATGCCGTTATCGGAATTTCAGGCGGCCTGGATTCGACCCTTGCCTTCATCGTGGCCATAAGGGCCATGAAACAGCTGGGACTTCCGGCAGGCAATGTTCATGCGATCACCATGCCCGGGTTCGGGACCACCGACAGGACCTACGACAACGCGATCGACCTGATCAGGGAGTTTGACGCCACTCTGAAGGTGATCGACATAAAAGAGGCATGCCTGAAGCATTTCGATGATATCGGCCATGACAGTGATGTCCATGATTTGACGTATGAAAATTCCCAGGCAAGGGAAAGGACCCAGATCCTAATGGATTATGCCAACAAGATCGGCGGACTGGTAGTGGGGACCGGGGACCTGTCGGAACTGGCCCTCGGCTGGTGTACCTACAACGGGGACCATATGTCGATGTACGCGGTCAATGCAGGGATACCGAAGACCCTCGTGCGCTGCATAATCCAATGGTATGCCGACAATGAAGCCGGTGAAAATATCCGTAAAATCCTTCACGATATACTTGATACGCCCGTAAGCCCTGAGCTTCTTCCTCCTTCCGAGACAGGACAGATAGCCCAGAAAACCGAGGATATCCTCGGACCCTATGAGGTTCATGACTTCTTCCTGTTCTACATGCAAAGCTGGGGAGCGGGTCCCGGGAAACTGCTGTTCCTGGCCGAACATGCGTTTAAAGGCCGGTATAGCGGCGAACAGCTCAAGAGATGGCTTACTGTGTTCCTGAAGAGGTTTTTCTCGCAGCAGTTCAAGCGTTCATGCCTGCCTGACGGTCCCAAGGTCGGGACAGTATCCCTGTCACCGAGGGGCGACTGGAGAATGCCAAGCGATGCTTCAGTCGATCTGTGGCTGGCGGAACTTGAAGAAAAATAAGCATGCTATCATGTCACCCTTTTTCCAGAAACAAGAAAAATGAAGCAGAGGAACCGTCCCCCTGCTTCACTGCTTCATTTGTAAACACTGACGATAAACTCAACGGGGGTTTCCAGCTCGGACAGCTTCTTGAGCCGTTCGACGCCTTCCCGCGGAGTCCTCCAGTAATAAGGCGTCATCATGAGCAGATCGGCTATGTCTTCACGGCTGCCAAGCCTGATATCGTACCTTATACGTACCCGGTCTGCACATCTGAATGACGGGAGATCTGGACCCTTTTCATCGTTCTCGTAGGGATTTTCATATAGCACTGATTTAAGTCCGAAAAGATGGTCCTTACCTGGTATGACCGAGACGAGAATGCCTTTCTTTTTCAGTATCCTGCTGAATTCCTCGTTCGAGGCCGGGGCAAACGCGTTAAGTATGAAATCGGCACTTTCGTTTGCAAAGGGGATCCTGAACAGGGAAGCCACAAAAAACCCGATGTCCCTGTTCCTGCCCGCAGCAAGGCGAATGGCCTCCCGCGATATATCCATGCCGTAAATGGAAATATCATAAGACTCATTTGTAAAACTTCTTCCTATGGAGTCGGTATAATACCCGTCGCCGCAGCCGGCATCCAGGAACACCATGTTTTCTTTCTCGGGGTTCAGCCACTGGGAAGAAAGTACGAATATACTCTTTGCCAGTGGTTCGTAATAGCCCCTGTCAAGGAACCTTTTCCTTGCTCTGGCCATATCCTTGCTGTCTCCGGGTTCCCTGCTGCTTTTGTCCTGGGCAAGGAGCAGGTTGACATAACCCTTGCCTGCCACGTCAAAATTATGGCCATGACGGCAGGCCAGGCTTGGTCCTTTATTGATCAGTGGATCGCCGCATACAGGACATATAAGATGCCCGAACTTATCCATATTTACTCCTCGGAATAATTAACCGCATTCCACAGGTGCCGTAAAAAGCCGGTTTCTGTTGATTATCTCTATTGTACGATATTCCGGTGAAAGATAAAATACCTATGGCGTTGACATTTGGAAACAGCGCATTGTATAATGTCACTAACATAAACAACAGAATACCTGTCGATGACGGGAATGAGAAGCGGAAGCGGCATCAAGAGAGAAAGCCATATTGGTGAGAGGCTTTTATGCAGGCGAGCTTCGTCCCACCCCCGAGACTTAAGGCCGATGAGGCCTACGCTGGTCCCGTTAAAGACCAATGAGCCGGGCTGACCGATCTGACAGTCACAGTACATGAGCTGCTGCAGATGTCAGCCAATATGGGTGGTACCGCGGAAAGTAATATCCGTCCCTGTTTCGGGACGGATTTTTTGTTTGGTCGCCATAACAGTTTCTGAGGTGGAGCCATGTATCTTTCAAAAATGTTTCTTCCTACACTGAGGGAAGTTCCCGCCGAAGCCGATACAATAAGCCATAAGCTGATGCTTAGAGCGGGACTTATACGCAAACTGGCGTCGGGTATATACTCGTTTCTGCCATTGGGGCTCCGTGTGCTGAAAAAGATTGAGCAGGTGGTACGGGAAGAGATGGATAACGCCTGCGCACAGGAACTGCTGATGCCTGCCCTGCTTCCCGCGGAGATATACCGGGAATCGGGCCGCTGGGATGTCTTCGGACCCGAAATGTTCAGGCTCAGGGACCTCAGCGACAGGGAATTCTGCCTCGGACCTACCCACGAGGAGGCATTTACCCTGACGGTCAGGAACGAACTTCGCTCTTACAGGAACCTGCCGGTTATCCTGTACCAGGTGCAGACCAAGTATCGGGACGAAATACGCCCAAGGTTCGGAGTCATGCGCTCCCGTGAGTTCATCATGAAAGATGCCTGCAGCTTTGACCGGGACGAAGAAGGTCTCGATATTTCATACAGGAAGATGGATAAAGCCTACAGGAGGATATTCGACCGCCTTGGGCTTAAGTACAGGGTCGTAGAAGCCGATTCCGGCGCCATGGGAGGAACCGGCTCCCAGAAATTCATGGTTGTGTCCGATACAGGCGAGGACGGGATAGCCTATTGTGAAACCTGCGGTTACGGGGCCAACGAGGAAAAGGCAAAATGCCTTCCGCCAAAGACGGATGAGGACTTTGCTCCCGACACCTTAAAAAAGATCCATACCCCCGACATCCATACCATAACAGAACTTGAAGGTTTCCTGGGATGTGATGCAAAAAAGATGGCAAAAACCCTGATCTGCAAGGCGGACGGCAAACCTGTCGCGGCCATGGTAAGGGGAGACAGGGAACTGAATGAAGTCAAGCTCAGGAATATACTGAATTGTACCGAACTTGAAATGGCCGATGCTGAAACAGTCCGCGCGGTGACAAACGCAGAAGTGGGCTTCGCCGGTCCTGTGGGCCTGAAAATCAGGATAATCGCCGATCACGAGGTAGCCGCGGCCGGAAACCTTATAACCGGGGCCAACGAGACCGATTATCACCTTATTAACGTGAACTTTGGCAGGGATTTCAGCGCCGAAGTCCATGACATCAGGTTTATTGCCGATGGTGACGCATGCCCCTGCTGCGGAGGAAAGATAACTCTTGCCAGGGGTATCGAAGTCGGGCACATATTCAAGCTTGGCACCAAGTATTCCGAAGCCCTGAACTGCAATTACAATGACGGGGAAGGAAACGAAAAGCCGATGTTCATGGGCTGCTACGGCATTGGAATCAACAGGACCATGGCCGCCGTGATAGAGCAGCATCACGACGAGCACGGGATCATCTGGCCGGCGGAGATAGCCCCGTACAAGGTAATTATTGTGCCTGTGAATGTACAGGATGAAAAAGTAATGAAACTGTCCGAAGATATGTATATAAGACTGCAGGAGGCCGGAGTGGAAGTGATCCTGGACGACAGGAACGAAAGGGCAGGAGTCAAGTTTATGGACGCCGACCTTATCGGCATCCCGATCAGGATCAACGTGGGAAGGAAAGCGGCCGAAGGCATTGTCGAGTACAAACCGCGGAGCGGAAAGGGCGTTGAAATGACAGCAGAAGAAGCCCTCTCCAAAATCCTGAATGTGTAAAAATCCAATCCTTCGGACATTCGAGCGCCGAAGGCTCAAATATATCAAAAAATGGAGGAAAAACTGATGGAAAAAGAAAAAAAGCTCGTTGAAGCCATTACTTCGATGGAAGAGGATTTTGCGCAATGGTATACAGATATCGTCAAAAAGGCTGACCTGGTGGCGTACTCAAGCGTAAAGGGCTGCATGATCATCCGCCCGTACGGTTATGCCATATGGGAGCTCATCCAGAAAGAACTGGACAGGCGTTTCAAGGAAACAGGGCATGAAAACGTGTATATGCCCATGTTCATCCCCGAAAGCCTTCTCCAGAAGGAAAAGGATCACGTAGAGGGATTTGCCCCGGAAGTTGCCTGGGTTACTCACGGCGGAAGCGAGAAGCTTGCTGAACGCCTTTGCGTACGGCCCACCTCGGAGACATTGTTCTGTGACCATTATAAAGACATAGTTCAGTCCTACAGGGACCTTCCCAAGCTGTACAATCAATGGTGCTCTGTGGTAAGGTGGGAGAAAACGACCCGCCCGTTCCTGCGCTCGGTGGAATTCCTGTGGCAGGAAGGGCACACGGTTCATGCGACGGCCGAGGAAGCGCAGGAGGAGACCATACGCATGCTCAACGTTTATGCCTCTTTCTGCGAAGAAGTATTGGCTATCCCGGTCATAAAGGGACAGAAGACCGAGAAGGAGAAGTTTGCCGGAGCAAAGGCCACTTATACCATCGAAAGTCTAATGCACGACGGCAAAGCCCTTCAGACAGGCACATCCCACAACTTCGGCGACGGATTCGCCCGGGCTTTCGGGATCCAGTACCTGGACAGGGACAATAAATTGAAATATGCCCACCAGACATCCTGGGGAATGAGCACACGCCTTATAGGCGCGCTAATCATGGTCCATGGCGACGACTCGGGTCTCGTGCTGCCGCCAAGAGTTGCGCCTGTACAGGTTATCATTGTCCCGGTGCAGCAGCATGTGGAAGGCGTGCTGGATAAGGCATATGAACTGAAAGAAAGGCTCTCAAAGGTCTGCCGCGTCAAGGTGGACGATTCCGACAAGATGCCCGGCTGGAAATTCGCCGAGCACGAGATGAGAGGCGTGCCTCTCCGTCTCGAGATAGGCCCGAAGGATATCCAGAAGAACCAGGTCGTGCTCGTGAAAAGGGAAAACAGGGAGAAACTCTTTGTTTCAATTGATGAGCTTGAAGCGAGGATTCCCGCAGTTCTCGACGAGATCCAGGCATCTCTGTACAATAAAGCTCTCAGCCTGAGGAACACAAGGACATTTACAGCGACCACCCTGGACGAGATGGAAAAGATCCTTAATGAAACTCCCGGGTTTATAAAGGCAATGTGGTGCGGCGACACGGAGTGTGAAAAGGCCGTCAAGGAAAGGATGGCCGCGACAGCCCGCTGCATTCCGTTCGAACAGGAAAAGATCAGCGACAAGTGCGTTTGCTGCGGCAAAGAAGCAAAGCATATGGTTTACTGGGGCCGCGCATACTGATCAAACGATTTAGACAGAGGGATGGTTCTTTTGTCTGACCTGGACAGGAGAACCGTCCTTCTGTTTATTTTTCATCATGCAAATTTTCTTCAATTTTTTGGGAATGTTATTCAAATAGGGGTAAATATAAATAAAAATATTTAAGACAAAGGTGGTTTTTATGGGCAGAGACAAAATTCTGTGCGTGGATGACGAGGAAATGATCGTTGACGCGCTTAAAATGGAATTAATGAGCAGTCTCCCTGAAAACATCGTCATTGAAACTGCCCGTAACGCTGAAGAAGCATTTCAAATTGTTGAGGAGTCTGTAAATCAGGGAGATAATTTCATCGTGATAATCTCCGACCAGAGGATGCCCGGAATCCCGGGAGACGTATTGCTTGCTGAATTGAACAAGCTGGTTCCCGATGCCCTGAAAATAATGCTGACAGGTTATACCGACATCGACGGCATACAGTATGCAATCAACAATGCCGGTTTGTTCAGGTACATACAGAAACCCTGGTCGAGGGAAGATCTGGTACTCACAGTCCGCCAGGCAATCGACAAGTATAATACCAAAAAGGAACTTGATGAAAAAACAAGACAAATCATAAAAATGAACGAAGAGCTGGAAAGAAAGGTCCGGGAGAGGACCGCCCAGCTGAGCGACGCCATAAAGGAACTGGAAGCGTTTGCTTACACAGTGTCCCATGACCTGAAATCTCCGTTGAGATCGATCGACTACTATTCAAAATACATCCTTGAAGATCACGGCAGTGAACTCAGCGAAGAAGTCAGGAACATGATACTGAACATCAGGGATATATGCGGAAATATGTTCGACCTTATCGACAATCTCCTGCTGTATTCCATGACTGCGAAAGCCCAGCCGGAGTTTGCGGCCGTCGATATGGACGTCCTTTTCAGAACTACTTTTGAAGAGATTGTAAAACCCATTAAGAACAGGAGCATTGTGTTCGAGATCGAGGGCAGGCTTCCCGGGGTAACCGGCGACGTCGTCCTGCTCAAGCAGGTTGTCAGCAATATCCTGTCCAATGCCGTCAAGTTTACCCGTAACAGGGAACAGGCGCGGATCAGCGTTAAACATTCCACAGACGGCAATATGATCCGCTTTTCCGTGACAGACAACGGTGTAGGTTTTAACATGAAATACGCCTCCAAGCTGTTCGGTATCTTCCAGAGGATGCATACGCAAAGCGAGTTTGAAGGCTACGGTATTGGCCTTGCTACCGTCAAAAAGATAATAGACAAGCATGGCGGAGACGTGGGCATCAGCAGTGAAGAAGGCGTTGGAACCACTGTGAGCTTTTCACTGCCGCTGAGCACGGGAAAGGACTCTGATAAATGACCAGAACAGGATTAGCTGTTATTATTGCCCTCTGTATATTGGTCCTGCTTATTGCCGGTTTGTTCGCATTCCATATACTGGACCGGCAATTCCATGGCAGCAGCGAAACTGTCGGGGATCCGTTTGCCGCGGACAACAACAATGACCAGGTATGCCCTTTTGATCCCCATGACACAGTAATTGTCGGGCTTTACAACAGCGGCTACCTGTATAACGAGGAACAGGACAGCGGCATCAGCAAAGATATTGTGACGGAGCTTTTCAAAAGGGTAGACCTTAAGTACGAACTCAGGGTTCTGCCCCGGGCAAGGATTGTTTCAATGATAGAGGAAGGGACTCTTCAGGTTAGCGTTTCATCCATCAGGACCCCCGAAAGGGAAAAATACGCCTGGTTCGTACCCTATTTCGCCGAGAGGAACATGACCATTGTCCGGGGAAACGCCGACATAACGAGCGAGGCAGAACTGCTTGAAAGCAAAGACGTAAAGGTTGGGATAGTCAGGGGCTACTATTACGGCGAATACTACATGAACCTTATCGAAAAGCTCAGGGGAAAGAGGATGATCGTTGAGACGAAGGACATAGACGAACTGTTCAGCCTGCTTCGGGATGACTGGATACAGGTGACTTTCAACAATCCTTCAAGCTATTTGTACTATCTGAAGGAAAAGGGCATAGAAGATGTGAAGATATACGACTTTGATACTACCGGCGAACCTCTGGTCAGGGGTCTCATGTTAAGCAAGAAGTGCTTTTCTGAAGAATATGTCAGGATTTTTGAAGAGGCAATAGCCGAAATGAACGAAGACGGAACTCTTTACGCGATTTTTTCAAGATATCTTCCCGAGGATCTTTCAAAAAAGGCGTGTGATTATTGATGACATCGGAAAAAGCAGCAAGGATTGGCATACTGAAAAAATACGGGCTTGCAGGGAAACTGTCCGGCGTGGTGTTTCTGGTCGGGCTTCTTGTTTATATCCCGAGCTGTATCATAGGCGCGTACAATAGCCTTGTCCAAAGCAAAAGAGAACTTATGGCCTATAAAAACAGGCTTGAACAGAGGATAAAGACCTCTTTAGAACCGGCTGTATGGAATTATGATATCGAAACACTGACCAAGATTATCAATGCCGAACTTGGCAACGAAAACCTGAAGTCGGTAAAGGTTGATACCCGGGATAAAACCCTCGTCTGGATATCTTCAAATCACAATGCCACGTACAACGAGACCCGGGAACCCACCGGACCGTACCTGGATAAAAAGATAATTCCTATTTACAGGATGGATGATTCGACCCAAATGATCGCCTACGCAACGGTATGGTTCGATAACGCGCCAACCAGGAATAAGTTCTACACTATGCTGGCAATCGACATACTGTCCGTTGGCGGCATCCTCCTGGTCGTTTCGGCCATAGTAAATGTGTCAAGCTACATAAAGCTGGTCAAACCTCTCGAATCCATACGCAAAAGCATGATCGAGGCTGCCAAGTCCGCTTTGGAGCCTGCGAGGGAGAAAATTGAAGAAACAAGTTTTGAAAAGGCTTTTCCCGAGATCAGGAGCATGGGCATGGACCTGGAATTCATGCTTGACGAGATAGAAAAAGCGAACAGAAAAGTCCGGGAGAGCGAAGCCCAGTTCAAGGCCATATTCAATCAGGCCAGCGTTGGCGTTGCCATGGTGGACGCTGTCAGCGGAGACTATATAATCGTAAATCAAAAATACTGCGATATTGTCGGTTATTCTCAGGAAGAGATCATGGGCCTGTCTTTCAGGAATATAACCCATGAAGAGGATCTGCCTTTCCAGCAAAAACACATGGAATACCTATTAAACGGGAGGGAAAGGGAATTTACCATAGAAAAAAGATACGTACATAAGGACGGAAATATCGTATGGGCTGACTTCACGGCCTCCCCGTTATGGAAGCCCGGTGAAAAGCCTGACTACTTTATTATTGTGATTCAGGACATCACGGCACGGAAGCTCGCCGAGGAGAAGATCAGGAAACTCAACGAAGAGCTTGAAGAAATGGTGGCGGAACGCACCCAGGACCTTGAGAATGCTAACTGTGAGCTGGAAGCGGTGATCGAGGATCTTAAGTCTGCCCAGGCCCAACTGATAAACAATGAAAAAATGGCGGTACTGGGACAGCTCGTTGCCGGCATAGCCCATGAACTCAATACTCCTCTCGGAATTATCAATTCGGCAAGCGGCACCATGGAGGGGATTCTCCAGAAACAGCTCAACATGTTTCTCGGGTTCTGCTGCCGGGCGTCGAAAGAGGTATTCGAAACCTGCGTCCGGCTGGTGGAAGCCTGCGTCACCGACTGGGAGAAAGAAAAGGATGTTGCAGCCAAGCGGAACGTGAGAAAGATGTACTACGGCATCATTGAAAAAAATAATATGAAAGTGTCGGACGAAATCATCGAAAAACTTGTGGATATGGGATATGAAGCGGATGAAAACGAGTTTGTGGAACTAATGAAAAACCCCGGGAACACGGAAGCTGTCAAGATAGCTTACCTAATCATCACCATGCGTAAATCGGCACATATGATTAAAGTTTCCGCGGAAAAGGCTTCAAAGGTCATATCAGCGCTCAAACTATATGCCCACAGGGATACAAGCGGGGAAAAAGTCGCCCACGACGTGATTAAAGACATCGAGATGGTGCTGACACTTTACTATAACCAGATGAAATACGGCGTCGAGATAGTCAGAAACTACGAGGATGTGCCTCCTGTATTATGTTATCCCGATAAACTCCATCAGATATGGGTAAATATAATCAATAATGCCTTGCAGGCAATGGACTACAAGGGCAGACTCATAATCAGCGTTTCAAAAAGCCAGGACAAGGTATTGGTCGCCATAACCGACAATGGTCCCGGCATCCCCGAGCATATCATGCACAGGATTTTCGAACCGTTTTTCACAACAAAGAAGCTGGGAGAAGGGACCGGCCTGGGACTCGATATTGTTAAGCGTATCGTAGAGGAAATAGACGGCAGTATCGAGGTTGAATCCAAACCCGGTGAAACGACATTCAAGGTATGGCTTAAAACAGCATAAGGAAAAGAGAGGTAAACGATTGTACAGGGTATTGATCGTGGATGATCTTGAGGTCCTCAGGCTTGAACTCAAAAGAATGAGAGTCTGGGGAGAGCAATCAGGATTCGTTATCGAAGGTGAAGCCGAAAATGGGCTCGATGCGCTCAGGAAGCTGAGAGAAAAATCCTATGACCTGGTCATCACCGATATCCGTATGCCTGTGATGGACGGTATCGAGCTGATGAAGACCATTTCGGGGGAGCGGCTGGCTCCCTGCGTCGTTTTGCTTAGTGATTACACGGAATATGGCTATGCCAGGGAAGGACTTCTGTATGGCGCTTTCGATTACCTGGGCAAGCCCGTTGACAGCGAAATAATCGGGGATCTGCTCGGGAGAGTCAAAAAATATCTTGATAACAAGCGCCAGGAGATTGAAAAGATACAGCACCTGGAGGATATGGCCGGGGAAGCGTTTTATCCTGCCCATTACGTGGATAAGGTATCTGAACTCCTAATTAAGGGTCAGGACAGCGCTCTGAATGCTGTGGACGAGCTTCTGAAAGCTGTGGGCGAAGCGCTTGATCACGATCCCGGAAAGGCACTGGTAATACTGGAAAACGCGACAGAAGAGATATTTTCGGCAGTGACAGCCGAACATGGATGGTTAAGTCTCTACAAGGATATAAATGATTTCAGGCAGTCTGAAAAGGATGGCAGCCCAAGCTGGGAGGATATAAAGGAAAGGTTCAGCGCCTGTTATGTGGGTCTGTTGAAATTCCTGAAAAAGTTCATTGTGTGGAAAGACAGTGACAATCCGGTTAAAAGAGCCTGCCTGTATGTGCTTTACCATATAGGGGATGACATATCCGTAAGGAAAGTGGCAGAGACCCTCTTTATAAGCAAGGCATACCTGAGCGAACTTTTCAGGGACATGGCCGGAATTCCGCTGTCCGAATACATCTCTATGGTGAAGATCGAAAGGGCGAAACATTTGCTTCTTACAACATCCATGAAAGGCTACGAAGTGGCCGAAGCCCTCGGATACAGCGACCATGAGTACTTCAGCAAGGTTTTCAAGAAAAGTACCGGGATTTCTCCCATGGCCTACAGGAGGGAAATTTCCCATCAACGGTCTGAAATGATAAAATAAGAACAGCATGTTTATCATATTTTATAGCGGAGGTCGTCTGAGATGAGATCAAGCTTCCAGGGTTCAGCCGGACAGGGCAGGAAAGGGTTTTCAGCAGTAAGAATCGTGATTATAATCGCTTTGGTCACGGTTTTGGCTTTTTTAGTATACCTGGTAAGTAAAAGGTCAGGCGATCCAGGGAAAAACCCCGCTTCTGCGACACCGACGGCAAAAGGCAAGGCAACGGCTGCAACTCCCTCAAAAAAACCGGAGCCGTCTCCTGTAGCTAAAAATATACCCATGATCACTGTTAACCTTGACGAACTGGAATACAGGATCAAGGGGACTGAGGACGTATCCATGGTCTCTCAGCCGGGAGACATCCGGACTGTCGGCATGGGCAAGGGTTCAACGCTGCAGGTGGAATTCGACCAGGAGCCCAGTTCCTATATTATCAGCCTTTATAAAGGCGAAGAACTGGTTTTCAGCGGGAAAACGAGTATTATCATCCAGGAGGATATACCGGCCAACGGCGAGTACAGGGCCGTGTGCGAGGCGGTATACGATTCGAAGGAGTATTCCGGCACGGCTAAGTACATTTTTAACATAAAAGCCGACTTTCCGCCTTTGCCGGTGATCTCTGCCACTGAAACCCTCCCGGGCGAACTCCTGGTTATAACCGTAAAATATGTGGATCCCGAGGATGAGATCAAGGTTGAGACAGACCTGGATTTTAAACCGAATATTTTCGATTATGACAACAAGAAAGTCATTCTGCAGCCAGTGAGCTATTATAACAAGGCTGACAGGGTGTACAGCATAAAACTGACTATCGGTGAAGAAACCCATTCATTCGCTGTCCAGGTCAATGAAAAGGAATTCGCGGTACAGAACCTTACAATTGACCCTAAGATAGAAGCAGAGACCCGGAACGAAAAGAGCGCCCAGGAAAGGGCCGAAAAGATCGATCCGTTAAGACCCGTATGTGATGACGTACCCTACTGGAGAGGTGATTTTATCATGCCTGTGGAAGGCGGGCGGGTAAGGGAGTATGATTTTGGCAAGACACGCTATGTAAACGGTTCTCCAACCTCATACCGCCACAATGGCCTTGATATAGGGCATGACGAAGGTGTCCCGGTAATGGCGTCAAACAGGGGCAGGGTACTGATAGCCGAATACCTGATACAGACAGGCAACACCGTTATCATTGAGCATGGTTTCGGGCTTAAGACGTGGTATTATCATATGAGCGAACTGAACGTGAAGACCGGCGACATGGTGGAAAAGGGACAGGTGATAGGGAAGGTCGGTTCCACAGGATTTTCCACGGGACCCCACCTGCACTTCTCCGCATCGGTGAATTCGGTGTATATAAATCCTATTACGCTGGTAAATGAAGGGGTTCCGCTCCTGAGGATAGAAGAATAAAAGCTCAGGATGCATAAATGACAAATTTTATACTTGACAAATTCGGCTAATATCCATACAATAATCATTGTCTTTATTGGAGCGCGGTGGATATAGCTCAGCTGGTCAGAGCGCCAGGTTGTGGCCCTGGAGGTCATGGGTTCGATCCCCATTATTCACCCCATTTGAGGTCAGCTGAATAGAAGTTGGAAACTGAGAGTTATCCCGGTTTCCAACTTCGAAAACTGACTTTCATATCTGTAAAGACAGGTCTTTGATAATCTTTGTGATTTTCGCAAATGATTAATGTGAAAAGATTTTTCACATAAGTTTGCGAGGTTGCTTGACAAAGAGCAAAGCCCTCCTTTATAATTGTTGTTGCGCTTTTTAATGGTGGGATGTCGCCAAGCGGTAAGGCACCAGACTTTGACTCTGGTATGCGTAGGTTCGAATCCTGCCATCCCAGCCAAATATGATCCACTAGCTCAGGCGGTAGAGCACTTGACTTTTAATCAAGGTGTCCGGAG